>ENA-OPSG01000583-OPSG01000583.1-human-gut-metagenome-genome-assembly--contig:-NODE-583-length-22830-cov-7.902130_pt1 | contig 22830 bp, 20 predicted proteins | sample MGYA00241454_ERZ501900 | MGnify/ENA primary metagenome ERZ501900 (study PRJEB25962, sample SAMEA2042225) | human gut metagenome | biome: human gut; feature: human-associated habitat; material: faeces... | reverse complement strand
GAAAAAGTTTGTTACGCAGCAAGCTGCGGGGAATTAAACCCTCTTTTTGATTAAATGCAGAATTTTGTCGTTCATGGTTTCCTGGGCGGTATCGCTGAAATGGACACGCACCTTGTAGGTGGTAGACCCGATACGCCGGTAGAGAATGGCGGTGTTCTCCGCTGCTGGTTGAATTGTAGCTATATTTTGCCTTCCTTTCTTGCGGTAGGCCGCAACCCGTGATATGATGTTGGTGGACTTGTCCAGGCAGCAGAAAACCAGCCTCCGGCTGCATAATGTCGTTTGCAGTCGAAAACTGGCTTGATTGTGCCTATGTACTTTTGTCGTGAAAGGACGATGGTTTTCACAGCACCCAAAGCATCCCCTCACTAATAGGAGAAAAACCGGGGGCAAAGCGGAACCATTTTCAAAAAGAATTTGAAAATTTCTTGGAGCGGCCCAGTTTGTTCGCCCATCTCTATTATACGGTCAAGTTGGCCATGACCGCAAAAATATGGCGATAATGCAAGATTTGACCGTCACCCTCGAAAAAATTGCAAAAATGCAAGATTGGATAGTTACCAACGTGACCGACATTTTGTCGGCCACGTTGTTGACAAATTGTCCGTTTGCGTCTTTGGCCTGCGTCATTGTGCCGCTGACCAGAACCAGGACGAAAAATTTTCGTTCTGATTGGTGGCGGTCAAAATGTTCGGCACCAGCAGAAGGAGGTAGCGGCACATTTCGCCGCCACCTCCCAGGAAGATCAAGATTGCAAAATGCAAACTTGGTCCCTGGTACAACGTGGCGGACATTTTTTCCACGATGTTGCCAAAATCAGAAGTGCATTTTGCATTTCTGATTTTCAAAGGCGCATTTTGCGCCTTTGAACCGCCGCAGTAACGTGAAGTGCAAAATGCACCTCACGTCAAGCGGGTTCGAGCGTCAGGCTGACGCTCGAAGCTGTGTGTTATTGCTATCACCCCTCCCATAGCGCTCTCATTCACCACAAACGAGCAAGCCGCTATGTTGTATTAGGTGAAATCTCATATTCACCCTTTACAACATACATCTTTATACCAATTTGCGGAACCTGATTGCTGAATAACAGGGCACAAAGGATTCTCATATTTCAAATGTGATGATAATACGTTGTCGTATTTTTCATCTTCGCTTAAAAGTGTAAAAGTTTAAAGTAATAAAGTATTGACATTTCAGACAGAGTCGCTTACACTATTACTGCATATGAATCATTCTGAAGAATACATACTATGGTCCATACAATCTGTATATTTATAAATTTGCATAAGGAGTACTGAATTATGATTATCATTATGAAACCCAATGCTTCTGATGAAGCGGTGAAAAAGGTAACAAACCTGATTGAATCCAAGGGGCTCACAGCCCATCTGTCCAAGGGTTCCCAGGTTACTATTGTAGGTGTGGTAGGCGACAAGACCAAGCTTTTGGACACCAACATCGAAATCAGCGAAGGCGTTGACAAGGTAGTGGCTGTCACGGAATCTTATAAACTGGTCAATAAAAAATTCCATCCTGAGGATTCCGTGATTCCGGTTGGCAACACCCACATCGGTCCCGGCACCATGACGGTGATGGCCGGTCCCTGCGCCATTGAATCCCTGGACCAGCTTTTGGAGACCGCTTACGCGGTGAAAAAGGCGGGAGCCACCTTCCTGCGCGGCGGTGCCTACAAACCCCGCACATCCCCCTACTCCTTCCAGGGGCTAGAGGAGGAGGGGCTTAAATACATGAAGGCTGCCAGAGAAGCCACGGGCCTCAATGTAATCTGCGAAGTCACCAGCGCCCATGCCATTGAGTCCGCTGTGAAGTATGTTGACATGCTGCAGATTGGCGCCAGAAACATGCAGAACTTTGAACTGTTAAAGGAGGCTGGCAAATCCGGCACTCCCGTATTGTTAAAACGCGGCTTGTGTGCTACCATTGACGAATGGCTCAATGCTGCCGAGTACATCATTTCCGAGGGCAACCCCAATATTGTGCTGTGTGAGCGCGGCATCCGCACATACGAAACTTCCACCAGGAACACCCTGGATATCAGCGCTGTTCCGGTCATCCGCCAGAAGAGCCACCTTCCCATCATCGTGGATCCCAGCCACGCCACAGGTGTCAGAGCCTATGTGGAACCCCTGGCAAAGGCAGCCATTGCAGTCGGAGCGGACGGCCTTATGATTGAAGTCCACCCCTGTCCTGCCAAGGCACTGTCCGATGGTCCCCAGTCTCTGACCTTTGATGCCTTTGAGCAGCTGATGAAGGACCTGGCTCCTTACGCAGAGCTGTCAGGCCGGACCTTTAAGGCACAGTAACAGAACTTTACGGCACTCTCACTTCAGGGAGTGCTTTTACATATGCCCGATGCGCGTCCCCGGCCGTTACGGCATCCGCTTTTAATATCTTAAATACGGCGCATCCGGTTCCCGCATTTACAGGAGGAGATACCAATATGGAAAAAATAACCATGACCGATTCCACCATCGCATTCATCGGACTGGGGCTTATAGGCGGCTCCATTGCCCGGGCTATCAGAAAAACACGGCCGGATATCCGCATCATGGCTTACATGCGTTCCCGCTCCCGTCTGGAGCAGGCCCGGCAGGAAGGAATCGTGGATGTGATTCTGGATGGAATTGATGAGAACCTGCGTGAATGCGACCTTATATTCCTCTGCACCCCGGTGGAATACAACGCGGGCTATCTCTCCGCCATACGGCCCTACCTGAAGCAGGGCGCCCTGATTACAGACGTGGGAAGCACAAAATGCGGCATCCATGAGGAAATCAGACGCCAGGGCCTGGAATACTGCTTTGTGGGCGGCCATCCCATGGCTGGCTCGGAAAAGACCGGCTATGAGAACTCTACGGACCATCTCCTGGAAAATGCCTACTACATCGTCACTCCTCCTGAGGGAAAGAACAGTTCCCACCCGCAGGCTTTAAGCCCCAATGCAGAACGCATCATGGCGGTGGCAAAAGCCATCGGCGCCATTCCCCTTGTTCTGGATTACAGGGAACACGACAAGGTGGTGGCTGCCATCAGCCATCTCCCCCATCTGGTGGCTTCCAGCCTTGTGAATCTGATTAAGGACCACGACACAGCAGACGGCACCATGAAGCAGGTGGCAGCAGGCGGTTTTAAGGATATCACCCGAATTGCCTCTTCCTCCCCTGAGATGTGGGAACAGATATGCATGACCAATGTGGAGCCAATATCGGACATACTGGAAGCATACATCGCATCTTTAAACAAGGTGCTGGAGGAAATCAGAGAACATAAGGGACAGGATATCTACAGGCTGTTTGAGACCTCCCGTGATTACCGCAATTCCATTACAGACAAGGCCAAGGGATCCGTGGAACCGTCCTATGAGTTCACCGTGGATGTAAACGATGAGGTGGGCGCCATTTCCACCATATCCGTCATCCTGGCCGCCAAAGGCATCAGCATTAAGAATATCGGTATCAACAACAACCGCGAACGTGGTGAGGGGGCACTGAAAATCGCCTTCTATGACGAGGCTTCCATGGAAGCCGCATGGCAGAGGCTGGACAAATACAAATACGAGATGTTTAGCATGTAATCCGGAGAGAAAGGTCAGGTAACAGATTATGGAATTGAAAAGAGCATCCCATTTAAAGGGAGAAATCAGGGTCCCCGGAGATAAATCCATCTCCCACCGGGCCGTCATGTTCGGCTCCATTGCAGAAGGGCTTACGGAGATACACAATTTCCTCCAGGGAGCGGACTGCCTGTCTACCATTGCATGTTTTGAGAAGATGGGCATTGATATAGAAAATAAGGGCGGACAGGTGCTGGTCCACGGCCGCGGACTGCACGGACTGAAAGCACCCCGGGAAATCCTGGACTGCGGAAACAGCGGCACTACCACACGTCTCATATCCGGAATCCTCTGCGCCCAGGAATTTGACGTAACTCTCACAGGTGACGAATCCATCTGTAAGCGGCCCATGAAGCGTATTATGGACCCCCTTACCATGATGGGCGCCCATATTACCAGCATAAAAGGCAATGGCTGTGCTCCCCTGTTCATCAAGGGAGGCCCGGTCCACGGCATCCACTATGACTCCAGGGTAGCTTCCGCCCAGGTGAAATCCGCCATTATGCTGGCTGGTTTATATGCAGACAGCCCCACCAGCATAACCGAACCGTATGTGTCCAGAAATCATTCTGAGCTGATGCTGCGGCTCTTTGGCGCCCAGGTATCCACCGAAGGAACCACGGCAGTCATAAAGCCTGCCAGTGAACTCCATGGCAATCAGGTCATGGTTCCGGGAGATATTTCTTCTGCCGCCTATTTCATCGCCGGAGGCCTTATGGTGCCCGGCTCGGAAGTTCTGATACGCAATGTGGGCATCAACCCTACCAGGGACGGTATCCTGCGTGTATGCCGTGATATGGGAGCGCACATTGAACTGCTGAATGTAAGCGGAGGAACAGGAGAGCAAACAGCCGATATCCTTGTACGCCACGGCAGCCTTCATGGAACCGTCATAGGCGGCGCCGTCATACCTACCCTGATTGACGAGCTTCCTGTCATCGCATCCATGGCCTGTCTAGCAGAGGGTGAGACCATAATCCGGGATGCCGGAGAGTTAAAGGTAAAAGAGTCCAACCGGATTGCGGTCATGGTCCAGGGACTGACTGCCATGGGCGCTGACGTGACCGAGACAGAGGATGGAATGATTATCCGGGGCGGCGCTCCTCTCCACGGAGCTGTCATCGACAGCCGCAAAGACCACCGTATTGCCATGACATTTGCTGTCACTGCGCTGTGTGCGGATGGCATCACAGAGATAAAGGACGCTGACTGTGTCAATATATCCTATCCCGGCTTTTACAGCGATTTAAAGAGGCTGGCGCAGGGTTAAGCTGAAACCGCATCCGCTCCGGCTCATTCTGGGGATGGATGCGGTTTTGTTTTGATGATACGGTACTGCGCGCTGTCCGCTGACTCCTGTCATTTTGCCAATTCACAGAGCTTTGCGCTGTGGTCCGCCACCACGATTTTAAGGAGCTTGATATCGTTCTCCATGGCAGTTTGCTTCTGCTCTGACTCCTGATACCGCCTGGCGGCAGGTACATAGTTCTCAGCCAGAAGCTGGATATTGGGTATCAGCTGGTTTTCAATGATTTTGGATGTCCGTTCCTGCTGCTTCCTGATATCTTCGATGTCCGCCTCTACACGGCCCATCCTGTCTGTCAGCGAGAGGACCTGTTCCTTCAGGATGGTGATGTCAGCACGGATTGGAGCCAGTTTTTCATCCAGCTTCCGCTCCAGTTTTTCATCCAGCTTTTGTTCCAGTTTTTCGTCCAGCTTCTGTTCCAGTTTTTCATCCAGTTTCTGTTCCAGCTTCTGTTCCAGCTTTTCCTCCAGTTTCTGTTCCAGCTTCTGCTCCAGCTTTTCCTCCAGTTTCTGTTCCAGCTTTTCCTCCAGCTTTTCCTCCAGCTTTTCCTCCAGCTTTTCCTCCAGCTTTTCATCCAGCTTTTCATCCAGTTTCCTATCCAGCTTTTGTTCCAGCTTTTCCTCTAACTTTTCTTCCAGCGTTTGCTCCATCGCCAGTTTTAGCTTTATCTCCAGCCTCTGCTCTGACTGTATCAGTTTCTGTTCCAGTTTTTTCTCCAGCTTATCATCCATCATACCGGATATAGCCAACAATAAATCTTGATTATTCAACAATTCCACTCCTCCCTCTTTCTTTTTATTATAATCATTTTTCGAGGCCGATTCAATATGTATCTCTGTTTCCGGCCTCACTGGTTTCGCTGCCGGATCGTCGCCATTGGCTTGTTCTTATGGGCATCACCTGTCCTTCCTGTGTATTCCCTGTGTCTTTTCTGTGTGATTCCAAATATGAGTTTGATGTGATTTCAGCAGCCGAAAGGGCCGGACGGAATAAGATTCCTAAACTGTATCTTAGGATGCAGCAGATTGCCGGAATACCTGAATTATCCAGCAGAAGTAAATTCACTTTAGCAAAAAAGGAAACCCGTGTCAAGACCCAATGTCATTAAGTTAAGATGGCAAGAACCAGGCTCTCTATATTAGAAATGGTAGATAAAAAGAATAGAATTCTTGAAGGCAGATGCAAATCTGCCTTTTCTGTGTTACCTGCAAATAGAAAAAAGGCAAAAGAAATAAATCTTTAACCTTTTTTCAAAACCTACCCCAGCGCTACATCCAGTATCATCATCACCACAAACCCAACGGCAAATCCAATGGTTGCCACATTGGAATGCTCTCCTTCGCCTGACTCCGGAATCAGTTCCTCCACTACCACGTAAATCATGGCGCCTGCCGCAAAGGACAGGAAGTATGGAAGAACCGGGCCTAAAAACTCAGCCAGCACCAGCATAAGGACAGCGCCTATGGGCTCCACCACGCCTGAAAGCGTGCCGTAAATAAACGCCTTCCCCTTCCCGGCCGCTTCCTTAAGAGGCAGGGATATGATGGCTCCCTCCGGGAAATTCTGTATGGCAATACCCACGGACAGGGCCAGCGCGCCCGCCAGGGTGATCGTCCCGTTCTGTGACAGAAGCCCTGCAAACGCAACGCCCACTGCCATTCCCTCCGGTATGTTGTGAAGGGTCACCGCCAGCACCAGCATGGTACTCTTTTTCCAGCTGCTCTTCGGTCCTTCCGGCTGCTCTGTATCAATGTGCAGATGAGGTATTATCTCATCCAACAGAAGCAGGAAACCAATTCCCAAAATAAAACCCACGGAAGCAGGGATGAATGCCAGCTTGCCCATGTGCCCGCTCATGTCCATGGACGGAATCAAAAGGGACCAGACAGAAGCCGCTACCATTACACCTGACGCAAATCCCAGAAATGCCTTCTGGACGCTGGGCTTCAATGCGTCTTTCAGAAAGAACACACAGGCTGCCCCTGCCGTGGTCCCGATAAAGGGAATCATGATTCCCGCAAATATACCGCTCATCTCAATACACCTCTGTCATCTCCTGAGCCCCGGCCCTCTCTTCTACAGGAATCCTTTGAGCTTCAGATAGTCTTTTATCAGTTGAATCATCTGGTCATAATCAATCCGGCTGGCATTGATGGGAAGATCATAATTTTCCATATCCATCCACTCCCTGCCGGTAAAGTAGCGGTGATACTCCGTCCTCTCCTTATCAATCCGTCTCATCCTGCGGAGAGCTTCCGCCTCATCCACCTTATCCACGTCCATGACCCTGCGGATTCTGGTGACCGTATCCGCATACACAAAGACGCGCACCAGATTATCCATCTGGTCCTGAAGCACATAGTTGCCGCAGCGGCCTACGATAATACATGTCTCAGAGGCTGCCAGCCCGCGGATGACCGATGACTGGAAACGGAACAGGTTCTCCGGCGAAGTAATGTTTGGGCCGTCCTTATCCGGTTCTGTCAGCTCCGGCTTCATGCTGGTCACTATACGGTACAGCAGATTGTTTCCTGCCCTTTCATCAGCCAGCCTGAAGTACTGCTCCCCTATGGCGCTGGTCTCAGAGGTCATCTTAAGTATCTCTTCATCGTAGAAATGAATGCCCAGCTCCTCGGCCAGGCGTTTGCCTGTCAGGCGGCCGCCGCTTCCGTACTGGCGTTCAATGGTAATTACAAAATGCTTGTCATTCATATTGAGTATCCCCCTTATTCCTAATCCACAGCCGTGCCCATGACAGGGCCGTGGTCGCTTTCACGTCTATACAATGTCTATGTGGCACATCCCCATGGCGCTGAGGGCATTGTGATGGCTTTGAGGCGTTACCCCCGCGCAGCAGGCCCCATCCACCTGTATGGATGTATCAGGAACCGCTGCCTTGAGCAGCATGGCGTTGGATATAACGCAGATATCCGTGCACAGGCCCACCAGCTCCACAAAATCATACTGTCCCCCGGCTGCGTAATCCGCCAGTTCCCTGCTTCCAAAGGTATGCTTCTCAAAACGGGTCCCTGAAATTCCCCTGAGCTCCGGTATCAGTTCCCAGCCCGGCGTTCCCTTGACGCAATGGACCACCGGAAGCTTTCTCCCTTCCATGGTATCCATATAATCGTCAAAATGGGTGTCCAGGGTAAATACCACCTCGTCTCCTGCATCCTGGTACGCCTTTATCTTATCCAGCACATGAGGGACAATGGCCTGGGCCTCAGGACTGCCCAAAGCTCCATCCACAAAATCCTTCTGCATATCCACCACCACAAGTAACCGGCTCATAGAACTTTCCTCCTTGTTGCGAACACGTTTTATTGTAAACACCTTTGTTTGGAACCCAAAATGTTCCTTTCCACACCTACAGTCTACCACATTTCATCAACCAATAAAAGTTCTTTTACACTTTTGTGCGACATTACATGACTTTATATGAATTTTCAAAACACTCTTGACAAATTCATTTTATTGTATTAAGATACGGATTAATAAAATAAACCGTAGAGAAAGAGGAGTAAGCTATCAAAGCTTTAACACAGAGAGCCGCAGGCGGTGGGATTGCGGTATAGGGCTGGCAGCTGAATGGACTTTTGAGGGCGGTCTTGAAGGATTGTATCATCTGTAGGGACCGACGGATTCCGCAACCGTTATACATGCGGCGCATATGTTGGTATGTGTAAAGTGGACTTTTTAGTCAATTTGAGTGGCACCGCGGATTTCATTCGTCTCAATCGTAGCATAAGCTATGATTGGGACTTTTTTATTCCGGCTTTATTCAAACAGCACCCCGTCAGAAAGTCCCTTATCCAACGACATTTTTTATCATCCAAATATAGTTTAAAAACAGGAGGAAACAAGATTATGAAAAAAACAATTGCAATGCTATTAACCGCGGCTTTAAGCGCATCCCTCTTATCAGGCTGCGTCTCCACTGCCCAGAACACCACCGCAGCCCAGTCCGCTGAAGCCTCGTCCGCTGATACATCCTCAGCCGACGGTTCATCCGCTGACAAGACCGGTGAGTCCACGGCAGAATCTTCTGCTGACAGCGCTTCCTACACCATCGGAGTGGGACAGTTTGCAGAGCATGGTTCTCTGGACAACTGCCGCGAAGGCTTCATGGCCGGCCTGGCAGAGGAAGGCATCGAGGAGGGCGTGAACCTGACCGTGCTTTATGATAATTCCCAGGCTGACGGCGGTACGGCCAGCCAGATTGCAACCAATTTCATCGGAAAGGGCGTGGACCTGATGTGCGGCATCGCAACTCCCATGGCGCAGGCAGAGTACGGCGTGGCTAAGAAGTCAGACATTCCTGTTATTTTCACTGCTGTAACCGACCCCGTAGCCGCAGAGCTGGCCAATGCGGACGGCACTCCGGTAGGCGAGGTTACGGGCACCAGCGATAAACTTCCCGTGGAGGCTCAGCTCAAGATGATCCGTGAGATTCTTCCGGAAGCAAAAAATATCGGCATCATGTACACCACCAGCGAAGTGAATTCTGAATCCGCCATTGCCGAGTACAAGGAGCTGGCTCCCCAGTATGGTTTTGAAATCGTGGACACAGGCATCTCCTCTTCCGCTGATATCGCCCTGGCTGCCGACACCCTTATAAACAAGGTGGACTGCATCACCAACCTGACCGACAATACGGTAGTTGCCTCCCTTCCCGTTATCCTGGATAAGGCTGCCGCCAAGAATATCCCTGTATTCGGCAGTGAGATTGAGCAGGTGAAGATTGGATGCCTGGCTGCCATGGGGCTGGACTATATCGAACTGGGCAGGCAGACAGGAAAGATGGCCGCACAGGTACTGCGCGGCAAGAAAAAAGCCAGTGAAATGAATTACGAAACCATAAAGGAAGCCGCCTTCTACGGCAATACACGGGTGGCCGGGAATCTGGGCATCACACTGCCGGAAGATTTGACCAAAAATGCAACTGAGCTGTTCACTGAGATTGCCCAGTAAAGCTCTATCATTATTATCTGGAGGAACATCATGACAACGATTATTTTAGGTATCTTTGAAGAAGGCCTGGTGTACGCCATCATGGCCCTGGGCGTATACATCACATACCGTATTCTGGATTTTCCGGATCTGTCCGTGGACGGGACCTTCCCTCTGGGAGCCGCCTTTACCGCTACCGGCATAGCCGGAGGTTTCATCCATCCGACTGCGGCCCTCCCCCTCTCCTTTCTTTTGGGAGCCGTGGCGGGCTGTGTCACCGGACTTATCCATGTCAAGCTGAAGGTACGGGACCTGCTGTCGGGAATCATTGTCATGACCGCCCTCTACTCCATTAACTTAAGGGTTGCGGGCAAGTCCAACCTGCCCATTTTCAGCAAAGATACGATTTTCAGCAATCCATGGCTGGAGCGCACCATCCCCCAGGCCCTTAAGCCCTATACAGTGACCATCATCCTTCTGGCAATCGTCCTTATCTGCAAGCTGCTCCTGGACGCTTACCTGAAAACCCGGTCCGGCTATCTTCTCAGGGCTGTGGGCGACAATGATCTGCTGGTCACCTCCCTGGCCAAGGATAAGGGCATGGTGAAAATTATCGGCCTGGCCATTGCCAATGGATTTGCAGCCCTGGCCGGCAGCGTGTACTGCCAGCAGAAGGGATTCTTTGAGATTTCCACCGGCACAGGCACGATTGTCATCGGCCTGGCCAATGTCATCATAGGCACTCAGCTGTTCAAACGGTTCGGCTTCGTGAAGTCCACCACGGCTGTTATCATAGGTTCCATCATCTACAAGGCATGCGTATCCCTGGCCCTGCTCTTAGGCGACTTAAGGCTTACCTTTGGAAGCATTACTGTCTCCTTCCCTGTGACGGCCTCGGACTTAAAGCTGATTACATCCATTTTATTCCTCATCATCCTGGTGGTAAGCTCCTCCAGGGGAAAGAAGGTAAAGAGCCATGCTTGAGCTGAAGCACATCAATAAATACTACAATGCCGGTACAGTCAATGAAATGTGCCTGTTTGAGGACTTCAACCTGACCATAAGGGACCATCAGTTTGTGTCCGTGGTTGGAAGCAACGGCTCCGGCAAAACCTCACTTTTAAACATTATCTGCGGCAGTATTCCCCTGGATGAGGGACGGATCATAATCGGCGGAAAGGACATCACCCGGATTCCTGAATACAAGCGCCAGCGCCGCATCGGACGGGTTTATCAGAATCCGGCCATGGGCACCTGCCCTACCATGACCATACTGGAAAACATGTCTCTGGCAGACAACAAGGGAAAGGCCTTTAACCTCAGGCCGGGAACCAACCGGCAGAGACTGGAATATTACCGTGAATCCCTCCGTTCCCTTGGACTGGGACTGGAGGATAAGATGGATGTGAAGGTGGGAGTCCTTTCCGGCGGCCAGCGCCAGGCCATGGCCCTTCTCATGTCCACCATGACTCCCATTGAGTTTCTTATTTTAGATGAGCACACAGCTGCCCTGGACCCCAAGACTGCCGAGACCATCATGGAGCTGACCGGAAAGATTGTAAAAGAAAAAAAACTGACCACCATCATGGTCACCCACAACCTGCGCTACGCAGTGGAATACGGGGACCGTCTCCTGATGATGCACCAGGGCCGCGCCGTGGTAGACAAAGAAGACGAGGAAAAGCAGGCGATCTGCATTGACGACATTCTGGAAAAGTTCAATGAAATCAGTATCGAGTGCGGCAATTAAACTTAAAAATCAGACGGAAAGAGGACCCGGAAACCGCTGTCCCGCAGCCGTGTATTTATGTCTGAACTGCATATCATATCCGGGGACGGCCAGCTGCGGTGGATTCATATATGCGGCGAACTCCTTAAAGCGGAGCAGGAACTTCCCTGCCTCCGCTGTATTTTCCACAATGTAACAGATGTCAGGGACAGGCAGGAAGACGGATAAGGCATCGGCGCCGGACAACGCGGTCAGCTTCAGCATCGGAGTCAGCTTTTATCCTGACCATGGAAGGAATTTTTCCTTTCTCTTTGAAAAGGCTGACGAAGTCATGTACCATGCCAAACGAAGAGGCAAAAACCAATATCACATATATAAGGAAGATGCACCAGAGACATAAGATTCCCGGCTGGGACGGGAATGGAGATTATAACGGCGCAATATAAAAGGGCTGATGTCCGGCTAAGAACTTATGCCGGGCATCAGCCCTTCTCCTGTCCTGTAAAATTCCCTGACGGGATTTTAATTATTCTGCAAATAACATAATCTTGGAGGCCGTGTTCTCATCATCTGACCAGACCACACATTTCTTTCCCTGCGTCAGGTCATCCAGAGTCACGATGTTCCTGGTGAGATACGGGAAGATATTGCAGTCCTCCGCCAGTGTGAACTCGGCTCCGTCCGCGGCTGTCAGCACGGATTTGGATGTGGCCGCATCTGTAACCATGGACTTGACTTCCACATAGTCAGGCGCCTTGGCGTCTGCCGGAAGGTTTGTGAAAATCATGACGGCATTGGTCATAGGCGGAAGGCTCATAGTCATGGCCGGCCCTATGTAGGCGTAAATGGTATCTCCGTCCTTCACATCCTCCAGAGCTACCGGGAGACCTGTCATGGCGTCCAGGATATAGGTCATATCGTCAGCCACATTCAATATGATCTCGCCGCTGGTACTCATGCCGGACTGATTGTCAATGGAAAGCCTTCCGTCCTCCATCTTTGTCACAGGTCCGTAAATCCGGATGGACTGGGGAATCTCAGGCTGGCTCTCTTCCATACTCTCAATGGCTCCGGTAACTGATTCCACTACCGTGGTGTCATTCATGGTGGTCTCTTCCTTATTCGCTTCTGCTGTCACGGAGCTATCGGCCGTTGTCTCGGCGTTGACACCTGCCGAGCATCCGGCTGCTCCCAGGGCTATGGCTGCACAAATTCCCACTGCATATAAATGATATTTTCTCAACATTATCTTCTCCTTTTCATCTGCCTGCCGGAAGCCATGGGCCTGCCGGAAGGCACCTGTTATGTCTGTATGAGAAGTATATATCATTTACTGTCCATATCCAATAAAGTATTTCTTAAGAATTCTGAATTTAGAATGAACCTTATGACAAATGTTACAAAATGTTTTACACAAATACGGTTTATCTTTACCGGGCCATCTCGCTCTGAGGTCCCGCCTGGTTATGGGCGCGGATAATAGTCTGGATTTCCTCCAGGTTGGAAGATGGCAGATCTCCGGGGATGGTGTTCTTTACAGCAGCCGTAGCATTGCCGAAAGCAACTGCCTTGGCACAGTCGCCGCCTGTACTGAGCAGCCCGTAAAGAGCTCCGGATATATAGGCGTCGCCGCTGCCAATCCGGTCCACCACCTCAATATCCCGATACGGCTCTTCCTCATAGTACTCATCCTTTGCAGCATCGTATATCACAGAGCCAAAGGTGTGGCGTTTGGGGCTGTGGACGATTCTCTGGGTGGAGGCTACGATGGAGATGGGGAATTCCTCGGTAAAGCTCTTCATCATCTCCCTGGCCGTCCCCGTCTTTAAGAAGGTAAGCCTGGCGGTGTCCTCGGAACAGAAAAAAATGTCCACATAGGGAAGGATTCTCAGGATACATTCCCTGGCCTGGTCCCCTGTCCACAGATTCCCCCTGAAGTTAACATCAAAGGATACCAGGGTGCCTGCTGCCTTAAACCGCTTAATCATCTCTATGGTGGTCTCGCGTATATCCCCGTTTAAGGCCAGGGTAATGCCTGTGGTGTGGAAACACTTGGAAGCCGTGTACACCTCCTCCGGTATCTCGTCAATATCCAGGGAGAAAAAAGAACTGTGGTTGCGGTCATAAATCACTTTGGGCTTTCTGGGATAAGCGCCGTTTTCATAATAGTAAATGCCAACCCTGGCTGCGGAGGACTGGTCATACATAAAGAAGTCGTCGCTGACCCCGAAGGAACGAATCTTTCCTTTCATAAAGCTTCCTATATCATGGGCCGGAAGCTTGGATATAACGCCTGTGTGAAGTCCCAGAAGGGCCGCTCCCACTGCCACGTTTAACTCTGCCCCGCCCACCTGCTTGACAAAGGTGTCGCCTCTGGACAGACGCTCGTTATCTGGGGGTGACAGCCTGAGAAGCACCTGTCCCAAGGTAAGAAGGTCAAAATTCCTGCCGTTTGTCTCTACCATATCATATCTCCTTGTCATATAAGAAACGGCTAATACCTCTGAAAAGGATTAGCCGTCTCTGATTTCTGATTGTCAATATCCTGATTTATCTCTGAACACGGCCTGAACCGTCGCCGCCGGCCAGATTCTCAACATCTGCCCTGGTTACCAGGTTGAAGTCGCCGGGAATGGTGTGCTTTAATGCTGAAGCAGCTACTGCATACTCCAGGGCTGCCTTCATATCCTTGCCATCCACCAGACCGCAGATTAAACCTGCCGCGAAGGAGTCGCCGCCGCCTACACGGTCAACGATAGGTGTGATGTGGTACTTTCTGGAATGGTAGAACTCGCGTGTCTTTCCATCCATGATGCAGGCAGACCAGCCGTTGTCGGAAGCGCTGTGGCTCTCCCGCAGGGAGCTGATGATATACTTAAAGCCGAACTTATCAGCCATCTGGTTGAAAATGTCAACGTATCCTGCCAGCTCCAGCTCGCCGGAGGTAACATCGGTGTTGCCCGGCTTGAAGCCCAGAACCTTCTCTGCATCTTCTTCATTGCCGATGCAGACATCAACGTACTGCATCAGGTTGGTCATGACCTTCTGAGCCTTCTCAGAGGACCACAGTTTCTTGCGGAAGTTTAAGTCAACGGACACGGTTACATTGTGTGCCTTGGCTGCCTTTAATGCTGCCTCGGTGAGCTCAATGGCCGCATCGCTGACAGCCGGTGTGATTCCGGTAAAGTGGAACCAGTCAGCATCTGCAAAAATCTCATCAAAGTTGAACTGATCCGCTGTCGCTGTGGAGATGGAGCTGTGAGCACGGTCATAGACCACGTTGGAAGCTCTCATGGCAGAGCCTGTCTCCAGGAAGTAGATGCCCAGTCTCTCGCCGCTTCTGGCAATGTGCTTTGTACCTACATTGTACTTTCTCAGTGCGGCCACTGCGCACTCGCCAATGGGGTTAGCCGGAACCGCGGTAATGAATTCAGCCTCATGACCGTAGTTTGCAAGTGAAACTGCCACGTTTGCCTCGCCGCCGCCGTAATTGATGTCGAACTCGTCTGCCTGGATGAACTTCTCATTGTTTGGGGTGGATAATCTTAACATGATTTCGCCCATGGTAACAATCTTTGCCATTGTATAATTCTCCTTTAATCTCTTCTTAATGATATTTGGAATAATTCTTATATACGGTAAAATCTATGCCCTTGCCGCTGCAACAGCTGCCACGAACTCCTGTGCCTTAGCTGTAACGGCTGCAAAGTCGCCTGTCTTGGCACCCTTTGTCAGGCTGCTTCCTGTTCCCACTGCGTAAGCGCCGGCCTTGATCCACTTGTCAACATTATCCACGTCTACGCCGCCGGACGGCATGAACTCGCCCTGTGGAAGGGGTCCCTTAAAGGAGCTGATAGCTGCAGGTCCCACGATGTTGCCCGGGAAAATCTTGATAATGTCACAGCCGGCTTCCATAGCGGTGATGGCCTCGGTTGGAGTCATAACGCCTGGCAGCATGGGCACTCTGTAACGGTTGCACAGACGGATGGTGTCCACGTTAAGGCCCGGGCTTACGATGTAGTTGGCTCCGGCCAGGATGCAGGCCCTTGCAGTCTCAGGATCCAGTACGGTGCCGGCGCCGATTACAATCTTGTCATTGCCTTTATACTTTTCAGCCATCAGTTTGATGAAGCCAACCGGATCTCCGTCATCCATGGTCATGGTAAGCTCGATGAAGTTGATGCCGCCTGCGATGATGGCGTCAACTACCTTCTCGCCCTGCTCATAGTTCTTTGCGCGAACAACAGCAACCAGACAGTCTTCTTTCATTCTTGCTAAAACTTGTTCTTTCTTCATCTTCATTCTCCTTCTCTTTAAATTCGCATATGCGAATCAATTTCATAATTACGATTTGTATATTTAAATTCTAATCGCTGTCACATGATTTGTCAACAGCAAAACAGGTAAAAATGTAAGTTTATTTTCCTATACATGTCTGATGTATCCCAGCAGACGTGACAGCTGGGCTCCCTTATCGCTTACCAGGCGTCCCAGGGCATCATAATCCTCTGTGGGTTTATACAGGCTGGAGACACTGATGGCTCCCATCACATTACCATCCTGCCCAAATACGGGAGCTCCTACACATTCCATGTGTTCTTCCAGTTCCCTGGCGTCAAAGGCGTATCCCTTTTCCCGCACAGACTCAAGCTCCCTCTCAAATTCTTCCCTGGTGCATATGGTTCTATCCGTGTGCTTCTTAAAACTGATGCGGGACAATACGCCGTCCCGGTCCTCATCCTCCGTGTAGGCCATAATCGCCTTGCCAAGTGATGTGCAGTAAATGGGGTTCTTCGTTCCAACAGTCGCCGTGGTGATGATGGGATTCTCCGGCTCAAACTTGCAAATATACACAATGGAATCATCCGAACGTATCCCGAAGAACACGGTCTTCCCCACCTCTTTGGAAAATGCCTTGAGCACCGGGTCAATGGTACTGATAAAGTCCAGGTTATTTGTATAGTTAATTCCAATCCGGTAGGCTGTCAGGCCGATGGTATATCTCTGCTTCTGCTCCCTTGCCACATGAATCATGCCGGTCTGTACCAGAGTGGTCACGATATCGTAGGCGCTGGTCTTAGGCATGTCCAGCTTTGCGCATATCTCATCCAGGGTAATGCCGTCCGGCTTTTTCGACACCAATTTCAGTATCTCTACGGTGCGCAGCGTGGTTCTGTTTAGTTTCATGGACACCTCCTGCTTAATCATTCGCATATACAAATTTTATCCGTATATACGATATCCAATATCCAGTATACCTCAGACAGGCAGGAGATGCAAGAAGAAATTACAAGAATTGCCGCCATAAAAACCGTTTTTTCCCCCACAGAGAAACCCTTCGCCAAGTTTTTCCGCACCGAAACACCGAAACTGAGCGGTTGTTTATGGTCTATATCCGCAATTTTCTTTTCGCGTCTTTGCAGATAGGGCATACCATCCTTAAAAACCAGTTCCTGCCCGTCGGGAATAGTAACAATGCCATTGGCCGTAGAGGATAAATCTACGTTACCGCCATAAATAGGACTTCCAGGCATGTAGTCCGACATCACATTCGCTTCCCCTTCATTCGCCAATGAAAAACCTCCCGTATTTCCTACGGACAAGCCAACCGCCCATCCTTTAGCATCCCTACCAGAACTGTTTTTTTCCGGAAGATGCAGTTTGTCCCGGCCTGACGGACGATAGCGGTCTTCCCTTGTCTCCGGTTCCTCGGTCTGCATTGTAGTTTCATGGTCCGTATCTTCCACTACCGGTTCTTCCGCCTGCTGTCCAATACCGACAACCTCATCTGCAGTTTCAACCGGCAGCATTTCCTCCTGCTGTTCTTCGCCAACCGATATTCTGATATGTTGTGCAACCAAAGGGTGACTTGCCTCCTTATTGGGCGCCGATGCATTTCCATGTGCCCGATAAGCAGGCTCTATGGAATTAGTCCGTATGGCAGGTACTGTCTGTTCCGGCAAGACGTCCGGAGCCACAGCCAAAGCGGGCACTGACGTATGCCGCATTTCATTCCCTACCGGACTCTGCAACAGCCACAGACTGACGGACGAAACCGCCACCAGCAACACAGCTGCCGCGGCCACCGCCCAGCGACGGAAAGGTATCATCCTATGCGGTCCGGTTATCGGAGCTCCGGAAACGGACAATTCCTTCTCCAACCGCTCCCATCCGGCAACCGGCAGCGGTTCGGAATAGTCTTCCAGCTTGTCCTTTATCTTTTTCAACCACAATTCATCTTCCATACGTTCCTTCATTTAATCATTTCTTTTCATCCACTCACGTACTTTTGCCGCTAAAGTCGCTTTAGCACGCGTCAACTGCGAGGCAGAGGATTTTTCATTAATTCCCAATAGTCGAGCAATCTCCTTATGGGATTTCTCTTCAAAAATATATAAGTTGAATACGGTACGATAGCCGGCAGGCAATTCACTGATAAACTGCATTAGTACCTTTTGAGGAATGACATCTATTGACGAACCTTCCGGTTCCTCATAAGCTTCAGGTGCATTCTCCAAGGCCGATGACTGATTCATCACATCATTTTTCCGCAAATACTGCAACACCGTATTCACCATTACGCGTTCCATCCATGCCCGCAGAGAACCCTCTCCCCGCCAAGTGAACTTATCGAAAGAATCAAAAAGTTTCAGAAAACCGTCATGCATCAGGTCTTGGGCAGTCTCCCGGTCACCTGCATAACGAAGGCATACGCTGAGCATGCGTCCCGCATAGCGCTCATACAGTTCTTTGCGGGCAAGATTGTCTCCTTGCCTACAGCGTTCTGCCAATTCCTGTTCTTCCATTCTCTCTTTTAACACGTGTTTACCCTATAAATGCAATCGGCGCAAAAATACTGCATCAGGCAGAGAAGAAAATCATACTTTCATTTCTTTAACAGTATACTACGCAGTATTTAGCTTTTCACCGCATTTTCTGAATACAAAAATAAGTTTTAAACAGAAAAGAGCTAAAACCTACCACTTATGAAGAAACTGAGAATGACATTGGCAACATCCATGCTTTTATTCCTGACTGCCATTGTATTGCAATCATGCCTGGACGATTGGGATGACAAATATGACACTTTGTTCGCCGTAGGTACGGTAAAGGTCATCGAAGGAAAAGACTACTATTTCTCACTGGACGAAGGCAGTAAACTATATCCCAGTGACACAACCTATGTTCACGACTATGCCGTAACAGACGGCCAGAGGGCTTTCATCTACTTCCGCGAACTGGAAGAGAAACTTCCAGGCTACGAATACAATGCCCAAATAAAGCACATCGAAAATATTCTGACCAAAGACATCTACTCCATGCCTGCCGAAAAGGCGGACAGTATCGGAGACGACAACATCAACGCCACGGATTTATGGATTACGGGTGAGTATCTGAACATCAAGTATCAATTCTACCACAGTAACAACGAAGATAAGAAGCACATGCTGAACCTGGTCATCAACGAAGCATCCACCGGCGAGAACGACAAACCGGATTACGTCAATCTCGAATTCCGCCACAATGCCTACAATGACAGCCAGCTCACACTGGGCACCGGACTGGCCTCCTTCAAGCTGGACAATATAGCGGAACAGCTGAAAGAGAAAAAAGGACTGAACATCCGCGTCAAAAGTCTATATGACGGTGAACGGTTCATGACCATAGACATTAAAAAAGAAAACAACTAAATCTCCTGAAAACACATTTTTCAACATCTCAATGAGAAGCGGAGTAACATTTCAATATGTTGCTCCGCTTTGTTTTTCCATAACTTATCAGAATTCATTGTTCAAGCAAGTCAGCCTCAACGAAGCGTTGAACGCTTCGGCAGACAATCGCGTCCTGACCTGTACCTGCACGCTGCTCTTCGGCTGGACATCAAAATAATTGTCGCTATATACACTTTCATTGTCAGCAACGGACAAGCATACGGCACGGGCAAACTTGTCTGTTGATACCGTCACTTCATATCCGCCTTCAATGGAACGGACTTCGGTCTGCAAATCCACTTTCGGATAATTCATATTCTTCTGCTTGTCCAGACAGTAGTTGTTATGGTACACCCTGCCCGATTTGTCCGTATAGTCTACGCGGACATATACCGTTCCTCTATCTGCCCCCTCCAGCAGCTTGGCAAGCGGTGCGGAAAAACAGACACGGCTGTCATTACCGGAAATGCCGACAGATTTGTCCCAGTGATAAACCACAGTGCCGTCGAACCGGCAGACCTGGAGCTGCAGCCGGCCGGAAGTATTCTCCAAGCGGTCGGACACTGCATATACTTTCAAATCATCCCCCTCCACTACCGGAGAAATCAGGATGTCATCATAGACCTTGCGAGTATAATAGTGCTGCGCCTTCCAGCGTCCGTAATAGTCACGGCTCGCCCAGGAAGCTACGGGCCAACAGTCGTTGTGCTGCCAGAAAAGCGTCCCCATATTATACGGCATCTGGCGGCGGTGCGACTCGATGGCCGTCTTGATGGCATCTCCCTGCAGCACATGGTTCATATAAAGGAATGCCCGGAAATCACGCGGCTTTTTATATTCATTCAATAGGTAAGTCTCAATCAGCCCGTTGGCATGGTCGCCACCACGCTGATGGGACATCATCACCTCGGAACGTATATCCCAGTCTTCGGGGTAAGGAGCATAGCGCTTGACGGAGTCGAACTCTGGAAAAGACTGAAAGCCGTACTCGCTGAAAAAGCGGGATTTCTCGCTGTCATAATCGGAAATGGGTGCTTTACCATGCCAGACACTCCAATAGTGACGGTCCCCGTCAGTAGTACCGGACATCTCTCCCTCGAATGCGAACGGAGAAGAAGGCCAATAGAAGGTTCCGGGTGCATACTCCCTGACCACCCCGGGTAAGGTGACATGATACTGCTGCCGGTACTGTGCCCAAATCTTGTCGGCATATTCCTTGTTCTGCCGTTCTATCTCGCACTTCCAGCCCCAGCCCAGCCAGGCATCCTGGCATTCATTGTTTCCACACCACAAAGCAATGCAGGCATGATTGCGCAAACGTTTCACATTGTCCACCGCCTCCTGATGGATATTATCGAGCAGGGCGCCTTCTGCCGGATACATGCTGCAGGCAAACATAAAGTCCTGCCAAATCATAATTCCATGCTCATCACACAAATCATAGAAGACATCGTTCTCATAGATACCTCCGCCCCAGACACGCAACATATTCATGTTTACACCGGCGGCATCGAGAATCGTCCTTTTATAATTCTCGGGAGTGACGCGCGGCAGGAAGTTATCCGAAGGGATGTAATTGGCTCCTTTGGCAAAAACCGGACGCCCGTTCAGCTCTATATAGAAAGTATGCCCGTCCTTATCCGGCTGATGCACCACCTTCAAAGAGCGTATGCCCACCCTTTCGGTTTTAGAGTCCAACAATTCCCCGCCTGCAATGATATCCGTACGGAAACGGTAAAGGAAAGGCTCCCCCAGTCCATTACTCCACCACAGCTTCGGCTTGTGAAGGACGAAATCAACGGTCACCCGATTGGTGCCTCGCTTCAAATCCGCTTGCCACTCGCCAAGCACTCTTCCGGTAGCCTCGTCTGTTATCGTGACCAGCACTCCGTCCATATCCTTATCGGCATCCAGCTCCACATGTCCGGCAATCACGGCCCTGCCTGCACCGACTTCCTTCTGCTCGATAAACACATCGTTGATTCTCAAATCGCTCCAAGCCCTGATATACACCGGACGCCAGATGCCGGAGGTAACCAGACGTGGGCCCCAGCCCCAGCCATAATGATAACCCGCCTTACGGGCAAAAATGCTTATCTTCTTGTTGAACAAGCCTCCGTTTTCAGACTGGTCATTGGATGCCGGATACTGGTAAGGAAGTGCATCCCATTTGGGGACGTCTATCTTTACCGGCGAATGGAAGTACACCTTCAATATATTATTCTCCTCCCTGATGTACTGCCTAACGGGGATAGACCAGCGGCGAAACATATTGTCCGCTTTCAGTATACATTCATCATTCAAATAAACGTCAGCGTAAGTATCCAGCCCCTCGAACACAAGCTCCATATTCTCTTTCCGCATCATGTCGGCAGCAAGAGTAAAGCAAGTTTCATAAACCCAGTCTTCCTTGTCAATCCATTGCAATCCCCGTTCGTTCAACCGGAAAAACGGGTCTTCAATAATCTTGTTCTGCAGTAAGTCCGTGTGGACTACTCCCGGAACTGTAGCCGGATACCAATTGGTCAGTCTCGCCTGCCGGAATTTCCAGCCTTCATGAAGGTTCTTTACCGCTGTTTTTAGTTTCATACGAGTGTGTTTCATAGTTTTCTTTGACTACTCTAAATTACGGATAGACAAAAATACGACATTCAAAGGATACTTTATAATATCTTCTTAACGAAACATGATACAATCCCGTACACACCTACCGGGTCAGCGTCGCTGCACATCTGCTGCAGTGTGACTGCAAACGTGTTGCAGCGCTACTGCATATATGCTGCAGTGACACTGCATATGTGTTGCAGCGCCACTGCAAAGCTGAATGCAGTAGCACTGCAAAAAGCATGCACTTGCTTTGCAGTGGCAATGCATTATCCCATCGCCTTATTATGAAAGGAGATGTCATCCAGCTTTCATTATCTATAATTAATTTACAAAGACATAGTTTCCAAGTCTTTCAAAGCAAACGGAGTACAAGCAAAAAAGGTCTACAAATCATAGATTTGTAGACCTTTACCCGCTAGTTTTCCATCTTATTCAGAACTGTTGCGGAGAGAGGGGGATTCGAACCTATTCTAATCTCCGAAGCCGGTTTGAGCATAGCCCAATCACTGCTCAACGAACTTCCCGACTCCGAAATCTTCACCCTCAGGCACGAAGAGGGATGCACACATATAGAATCCGCCGGCAAATTCACAGCGGAAAACTTCAACCGCTATGATGCCTTTGTCTTCATTGGCGCCATGGGAATCTGTGTCCGCACCATCGCTCCTTGCGTGAAGAACAAATATACCGACCCTGCCGTGATTTGCGTGGACAGTACCGGTAAATTTGCCATCTCCGTACTTTCCGGACACATCGGAGGAGCCAACGAACTGACCCACCAGGTAGCGAATATCCTCGGGGCCGAACCGGTAGTCACCACGCAAAGCGACTGCACCGGTCTATGGGGACTCGATACCCTGCCCCAACGTTTCGGGTGGTTTCCGGTCATCAA
>ENA-OPSG01000577-OPSG01000577.1-human-gut-metagenome-genome-assembly--contig:-NODE-577-length-23010-cov-5.867001_pt1 | contig 23010 bp, 21 predicted proteins | sample MGYA00241454_ERZ501900 | MGnify/ENA primary metagenome ERZ501900 (study PRJEB25962, sample SAMEA2042225) | human gut metagenome | biome: human gut; feature: human-associated habitat; material: faeces... | reverse complement strand
TCTTTTCAGACTTACAAAGCTGTATGCTTAATCCCCCAGGTTTATCGGGTGAGCCAAAAAAAGAGCGTAACCTATAACAAGTTGCGCTCTTTATGGTATAAAAAAGAATGTTCTTATTTCTTTTCTTGCTTTTCAGGACGAGGCAGTAATACTTTGTGAGAGAGCTTGAATTTACCTGTCTTGGGATCAATATCAAGTAACTTCACTTCTATTTCATCCCCTTCTTTTAAACCGGCCTCTTCTATTGTTTCAAGACGTTTCCAGTCAATTTCAGAGATGTGTAACAATCCGTCTTTACCAGGCAAGAATTCTACGAACACGCCATATGGCATTACTGAACGGACTTTACCTACATAGACTTCACCGACTTCGGGAACGGCAACGATACCCTTGATAATGCGCATAGCATCGTCAATACATTTCTTGTTTGTTCCCGCAATCTCAATGCGACCTACTCCATCAGTTTCTTCAATCGTGATGGTTGCTCCGGTTTCTTCCTGCATACCTTGGATAATCTTTCCGCCCGGACCGATGATAGCCCCAATGAACTCTTTAGGAATAGTCATCGTTTCAATACGAGGAGCATGCGGTTTCAAATCTTTACGAGGTTCGGCTATACATTCGGTTAACTTGTTAAGAATATGTTCGCGACCTTCTTTTGCTTGCAGTAACGCTTTTTCCAAGATTTCGAATGATAGACCATCTACCTTGATGTCCATCTGTGTAGCAGTGATACCATCACGAGTACCTGTAACCTTGAAGTCCATATCACCCAAGTGATCCTCATCTCCAAGAATATCAGACAATACGGCATATTTTTCTTCACCTGCATTCTTAATCAAGCCCATGGCAATACCTGAAACTGGTTTTTTCATGGCAACACCGGCATCCATTAATGCAAGCGTTCCTGCACAGACAGTAGCCATTGAAGAAGAACCATTTGATTCCATGATGTCAGATACTACACGTACTGTGTATGGGTAGCCTGCAGGAATTTGTCCTTTCAAAGCACGCCATGCCAAGTGCCCGTGACCGATTTCACGACGACCTACACCACGTTGTGCTTTTGCTTCACCGGTAGAATAAGGGGGGAAGTTGTAGTGTAACAAGAATCGTTCTCTGTGTTGATCCAGAACATCGTCTACGATTTTCTCATCTAGCTTGGTGCCTAATGTGACAGAAGTTAAAGACTGAGTTTCACCACGGGTGAAAATGGCAGAACCGTGAGGGCCGGGCAGATAACCTACTTCGCACCAGATAGGGCGAATTTCAGTTGTCTTACGTCCGTCCAGACGCTTGCCTTCATCAAGAATACAACGACGCATGGCTTCCTTTTCCACATCGTGGTAGTAACGGTCGATTAATGCACCTTTTTCTTCCAGTTCTTCTTCTGTATATTGAGTTTTGAATTCATCGCGGATGGCATCAAAAGCATCTTGACGTTCATGCTTGTTTCTGTTTCCTGAAGCAGCGATGGCGTATGCTTTATCATAACAAGCTTCGCGTACAGCTTTGCGTAAATCTTCATCGTTTTCTTCGTGGCAGTATTCACGTTTTACTGTAGACCCGACCTCTTCCATCAGTTCCATCTGCGCTTTACAATGAACTTTGATTGCTTCGTGAGCAGCCTTCATGGCAGCCAGTAAGTCTTGTTCGCTGACTTCCTGCATTTCGCCTTCTACCATCATGATGTTGTCATATGTGGCTGCAACCATCAGATCCATATCAGCTTTCTCAAGTTGTTCGAAAGTGGGGTTGATAACGAACTGGCCATCGATACGTGCTACGCGTACTTCAGAAATCGGTCCGCCGAAAGGAATGTCGGAAACGGCTAATGCTGCTGAAGCGGCCAATCCTGCCAATGCATCAGGCATATCTATTCCATCAGCTGAGAAAAGAACAATGTTTACGTAAACCTCTGCATGGAAATTATCGGGGAATAAAGGACGCAATGCGCGGTCTACCAGTCGGCAAGTCAGGATTTCATAATCTGAAGCTTTGCCTTCTCTTTTGGTAAAGCCACCGGGAAAACGTCCGAATGCTGAATATTTTTCTTTGTACTCTACCTGAAGGGGCATAAAATCTGTACCGGGAACTGCATCTTTTGCTGCACAAACAGTAGCTAGCAACATGGTGTTACCCATGCGGAGCATTACAGAACCGTCTGCCTGTTTTGCCAGCTTTCCCGTTTCGAGTGTGATGGTTCTACCATCAGGAAGCTCGATCGTCTTAACAATTGGATTGATCATAAAAAATGTTTTAATATATTTTTCGTCTAAAATTCGTGCAAAGATAGGCATTTATTCTTCTAATTTGGTGAGAATGAGATAAAAAGTTACTATGATTACTGTTTTTTTTCATTTTAATGTGTAAGAAGGTGGATAAATGCTTTGACAAACCACGAAAAGACGTATCTTTGCATCCAAAATTATTAAGAGAACACACATTTATATTAATTTTAGCGATGAAAAAGAATGTATATTTTTTGCTCGCACTTCTGTTGATAGGGTTGAGCGCCTGCGATAATGCACCGAAGTTCAAAGTTCAAGGTGAAATTAATGGTGCTGAAGATAAGATGCTTTATTTGGAAGCGTCGGGATTGGATGGCATAGTAGCGCTTGATTCGGCAAAATTGGGCAGTAGCGGAAGTTTTAGTTTTGCACAGAAGCGCCCGGAATCTCCTGAATTCTATCGTTTGCGTTTAGATAATAAAGTGATAAACTTTGCTGTAGACTCTACGGAAACAGTATCAGTTAAGGCTGAGATAAATGATTTTGCGACTGCCTATCGTATTGAAGGTTCGGAAAACAATTTGAAAATAAAGGAATTGGTGTTGTTGCAAGCTGATTTGCAGAAGAATGTGGACAAACTCGGTCAGAACCGTAATATCCCTGCGGGCATCGCACAAGACAGCCTTTTGGCTATGGTAAACAATTATAAGAATAAAGTGAAACGAGAATATATTTTTGCGGCTCCAAATATGCCATATTGTTGTCTGCCAGGGATCGGAAGTGTCAAAGACGATTAAAAAGCTGGCAGAAGAAAGACAGTGTGTTGTGATCAGTACGCCGCATGATACATTTACTGTAGCCAGATTGATTAATCAGAGTATTCCGGTAAAGCATTTTATGAGTAAGGAAAATCTGACGACATTTAAGATGAGTGATTATGTGGAAGATATCAAAGATGTGATGACAAAGAAGAGATTCCGTGATTTCCCGGTTGTAGACAGAAAAGGAAGATTTGTCGGATTGATTTCGAGAAGGCTTTTGATCGATGCAAGAAAAAAACAGCTGATTTTAGTGGATCACAATGAAAAATCTCAGGCTGTGGATGGAATCGAAGAGGCAGATATCCAGGAGATCATAGATCATCACAGACTTGGAAGCATTGAGACGATCGGACCGGTATATTTCAGAAACCAGCCGGTTGGATGTACTGCAACGATTGTTTATCAGATGTATGAGGAACAGGGGGTTATGATCGATAGGATGATCGCATCCCTTCTGTGTTCTGCAATTATTTCCGATACACTGATGTTCCGTTCGCCTACGTGCACTGATGTGGATCGAAGAGCGGCGGAGTCACTTGCGAAGATTGCAGATATTGATATTGAGAGCCTTGCAAGAGAGATGTTTAATGCGGGAAGCAATCTGAAGAATAAGACTGCGGAGGAAATATGTTTCCAGGACTTTAAGAAATTTAATATTGGAGATGTGGAGTTCGGTGTTGGGCAGATCAATTCAATGAACAAAGATGAACTGCATGACATCAAGGAAAAGTTGATTCCTTATCTGAAGGAGGCAATGTACAGTCAGGGATTGGATCGCATTTTCTTTATGTTAACGAATATTATTGAAGAGTCCACAGAGCTTTTGTGTGACGGTGCAGGTGCAAGGGAGCAGGTATTTGATGCGTTTGATTTGAGAGAAGATACGGAAGATATTATCTTAAAGGGAGTTGTTTCCAGAAAGAAACAGTTAATTCCGAATTTCGTAATTGCGTTGCAGCAATAGAAGGGACAGGATATGGAGAAACAATTATGGAAACCGGGAAATATGATCTATCCACTGCCGGCAGTGATGGTGAGTGTCGGGGATGCCGATGGCAATACCAATATTATCACAGTTGCATGGACAGGGACAATCTGTACGAATCCAGCGATGGCATATATTTCTGTGAGACCAGAACGCTATTCCTATGAAATGATTCGCAGCTCAGGAGAGTTTGTAATCAATCTGACGACAAAAGATCTTGTGCATGCGACAGATTATTGTGGAGTAAAATCCGGCAGGGATGTGGATAAGTGGAAAGAGACTCGGCTTACAAGAGGAAAAGCGGAAAAACTTCGCTATGCACCGACAATCGTAGAAAGCCCTGTCAATATCGAGTGTAAAGTAACAGAGGTAAAGGAACTTGGATCTCATCATATGTTTCTTGCGACGGTGGAGGCAGTACAGGTCGATGGAACCTATATGTCTGCAGGTGGGAAGTTTGAACTGAATCAGGCAGAACTTCTTGCGTATTCGCATGGTTCCTATTTAGAAACCGGGAGAGAACTGGGGACATTTGGTTACAGTATCCGAAAGAAGAATAAAAGCAAGGCACAGAATCCTTCAAAGAAAAATAAAAAGAAGGCGCAGAATCCTTCAAAGAAAAGTGAAAACAGGACACAGCGTGCCCGGAAAGATAGATAGAAGAAACAGGACAAAAAATGTCTGCTGGAAGTCCAAAAAGAAAGAGTGTGTTTCAAGGAAATGTCAGAATGTGTATGACATGGAGCGGGGACACATTCTTTTTTATTGTGGTTCATATATATGATATGAGCAAGAGGGGGAGGGAAAGCGGTTTGCATAGAAAATCTATACTGCAATTTCTTGGGATGTTATATTTAGTATGCCTGATTTTGAAGGCGGGAAGTGGTCGGGAGGCTGAGGAGGCTGATGGAGCTATTACGGCGGGAGTGGAGAAGCCAAAGATAGCGATTACATTTGATGATGGTCCGCATCCGGTATGGACGCCGAAACTTTTGGAAGGATTAAAAGAGAGGGAGGTTTTGGCAACATTTTTTCTGATCGGATCCAATATAGACGGAAATGAGACTGTTGTAAAGGAAATGTACGAAAATGGACATATCGTTGGAAATCATACGTTTCATCATGTAGAGATGACAAAACTGTCAGATGAAAAGGCGACGGAAGAGATTCGGATGACCAACGAAAAAATTTCTGCAATTACCGGTGAGCCGGTGTCGTTTATGCGCCCGCCGTTTGGGGCATGGCAGAAAGGTCTGGAAAAAGAGATGCAGGTTTTGCCAGTAAACTGGTCTGTGGATACGCTTGATTGGACGACGAAAAATGCGGATGAAATTGTGAACAAGGTAGTGACGGAAGTCAAAGAAAATGATATTATTTTAATGCATGACTGTTATGAAAGTTCTGTGAATGCGGCTCTCAGAATTGTGGATATTTTAAAAGAGAGTGGTTATGAATTTGTGACAGTGGAAGAGTTGATCCTCCCATAGAATGATTGGAGAGGAAAATGGTGAATCTGCCGGAGATGCAGGCGAATAACAGAAGAGAGAACAATTATAGATAAAGGAGTAACAAGATGATAAATGAATTTTCCAGAATGGAGTTACTGATTGGAAAAGATTGTGTAGAAAGTTTGAAGGAGAAGACAGTACTTGTATTCGGTGTGGGAGGAGTTGGATCACACTGTATTGAGGCGCTGGCAAGAAGTGGTATCGGTCATTTGATCCTGGTGGATAATGACACCGTATCACTGACCAATATCAATCGGCAATCGATTGCTTATCACAGTACGATCGGACAATACAAGACGAGGGTGATGAAAGAAAGAATTCAGGATATTTGCCCAAAAACAGAAGTGACATTCTTCTATCGGAAATTTGTCGAAAGGTCTGTTTGTGGTATGCTTGTTGCTTGAGGAGAATGCAGCGGAGCTTTTGGATGGGAATATCGATTATATCGTCGATGCGATCGACACAGTGACAGCAAAACTTGCGATTGCTCAGATTGCCGATCAGAGAGGGATTCCGATGATCAGCAGTATGGGAACGGGAAATAAGCTTCATCCGGAATTATTTGAAATTACAGATATTACAAAGACATCTGTCTGCCCGCTCTGTAAGGTGATGAGAAAGGAATTGAAGAACCGGGGAGTAGCACATTTAAAAGTACTCTACTCAAAAGAAAAGCCGGTCGATGTCTCAAAAAATATTACGGAAGAAGAAAAAGGAAATAAGCGTTCACTGCCGGGAAGTATTTCCTTTGTACCTCCGGTGGCAGGACTGATCATTGCCGGGGAGGTTATCCGTGATCTGGTAGGAATTTCATAGGAGGAAAAGATATGGATCTGTTTGATTATATGAGAGAAACGACAAAGAAAAAAGAGTCTCCGCTTGCATCGCGTCTGCGTCCGAAGACTCTGGAGGAAGTGGTAGGACAGCAGCATATAATTGGAAAAGATAAGCTGCTTTATCGGGCAATCAAGGCGGACAAGCTGAGTTCTATTATTTTTTATGGACCTCCGGGAACTGGGAAGACAACACTGGCAAAGGTGATCGCCAATACAACTAGTGCCAATTTCACTCAGATCAATGCGACAGTTGCGGGCAAGAAAGATATGGAGGAGGTTGTCAGGCAGGCAAAAGACAATCAGGGAATGTATGGGAAGAAGACAATCTTGTTTGTCGATGAGATCCATCGGTTTAACAAAGGACAGCAGGACTATCTGCTCCCATTTGTAGAAGATGGTACGCTCATCCTGATTGGAGCGACTACGGAAAATCCATATTTTGAAGTCAACGGCGCGCTGATTTCCCGCTCCAGTATTTTTGAATTAAAGCCGCTGGAAAAAGAAGATATCCGTAAATTGATCATGCGGGCGCTGACAGATGAAGAGTGTGGAATGGGAAGTTATCATGCAATCATCGATGAGGATGCTCTGGAATTTCTTGCAGATATCTGTGGTGGGGATGCAAGAAATGCTCTGAATGCGATAGAGCTCGGGGTACTGACGACGGAGCGGTCGGAGGATGGAAAAATCCACATTACGATCGATGTTGTATCAGAGTGTATCCAGAAGAGAGTTGTGCGCTATGATAAGGGAGGGGATAACCACTATGATACCATTTCCGCGTTTATCAAAAGTATGCGAGGATCCGATCCGGATGCCGCAGTCTTTTATCTTGCAAAAATGTTGTATGCAGGGGAAGATGTGAAGTTTATTGCCAGAAGGATTATGATCTGTGCATCAGAAGATGTAGGGAATGCAGATCCGATGGCGATTTCTGTGGCGGTAGCCGCGGCGCAGGCGGTGGAGCGTGTCGGAATGCCGGAAGCCCAGATCATCTTGTCGCAGGCGGTACTATATGTGGCGACAGCGCCTAAGAGTAATTCAGCAGTAAATGCGATCATGGCTGCAAATGCAGCGGTGCGGGCACATAAGACTACAGTACCGTCTCATCTGCAGGATGCGCATTACAAAGGTTCTGCAAATCTCGGAAGAGGAACTGGATATAAATACGCGCATGACTATCCAAATCACTATGTAGAGCAGCAGTATCTTCCAGAGGAGATCAAAGACATGCAATTTTATGAGCCTTCGGATATGGGATATGAAAAGGAGATTCAGGAGCATTTCCGAAGGATCAAAGGGAAATAAAGTGTTTTTGCAGGTAAGGCTGCTTAGCGAAGAAACGATTTTTCGCCTACCAAATCAATAAAAATCTGTCTTGGATGGCGAATATTGCCTGTCAAGACAGATTTTTTATTTGCTCCGATGGAAAGGAAATCTGGTAATCGAAAAGGAACCGACAACTTATCGTTTGACAGAGCGTATTGCGACAAAAGATGGAATATTATGTTTGTGTAGATTCCCCTGACCGCTTGTATCTTCATATAGATCAGTAAGCTGGAATCCAGCTTTTAACTGTCCTCCGATCTGTTCTTCTAATGTGTGAGAAAATTGGATTCCCCAGTCATACTTCATGGAGTCTTCGTATTGTTTTTTATTTTTTAATGGGTGAAACGGCAGAGAATAGGTCAGATACTCTTCGTTTTCATCAAAAACATAGTTGATTCCGAGATCATATCCACCAAGCAAGACTCCCCCTTTTTTCAAAATGCGGTAACATTCTTGGAAAACAGGTTCTACTTTTTCTATATAGCAGTTAGAAACTGGGTGAAAGATCAGATCAAATATCCCATCTTCAAAGGGAAGTGGCTGTGTCATATCTGCTTGAATGATTGTTACAGGATATCCTTCTCTGTCAGCGACTAGCTGCTCACTTGCACATTGTTGGGAAGAATAATCCAGTACGGTACAATCTGCTCCGAGGGCAGCAAAAATAGGAATCTGCTGTCCACCGCCGCTTGCAAGACCAAGCACTTTTTTGCCACACAGACTGCCGAACCATTCATGAGGAACAGCTTTTGTCGGAGTAAGAAGAACATCCCATTCCCCTTTTTGTGCGTTTTGATAAAGCTCATGGGAGATAGGCTGTCCCCAAACCCAACCATCCAGACACCAGGTATCGATTGCTTCAGCATTTATTTTCTGATAGTTCATTGTAAAATCTCCTTATAAAAGTTGTTTTGTCCGATTTTTGTCTGTAAAAACATTTACCATAACAGATTTAGAAATAGAAGAAAACAATCTATAATAGATTCTGCATCACGAAGGCATAGATTTCCTGATTTTTCTGTTTCCAGTGGTGGACGACAGTTTTTGCTTCCTGCTCGGTCGGTACTGTGATAGTCAAGTCAATCAGAGAACCGTGATTTTCCGTGACTTGGCAGCGAACAGAAAATTCATGATTATCATTTCGGTAGTAGTCTGCGCGCACAGCGACAGCGTTCTTCAGTTCGTAATGCTTTTCCTGAAGAAAGGTGTCGATCTCATCCTGAATAGTAGGAGAAATCTTGTTTTGAAAAAACTGGATCGTCTCAGCGCCTTCTTCTGTCAGATGATAGAAGGTGCGGCTGTGTTCTTTCTCCAGACGGATCAGATTGGCATTTTCCATTTCCGAGAGTGCCTGCTGGAGTGTGAAATAATTCGTGTATTCCTTGTCGAGGACAAATTCGGAGATTTGTGAGTTCGTCAGAGGGAAATCCACTTTCTGAAGCATATATAAAACAATTAATTTGTACAAAGTAAATGAGTCTGACATTGTACGCAAATCCTTTCTAAAATCATAGTTTATAGTTCTTCCCCTGCCAAAGATCCTGTTCCTTGAAATATTGATTCATTTTGTTGAGGACAAGACGCTTGTGTCCGGTCCAGCGTGGAGCAATCAACAGTTCTTTTGGCCCATCGCCGGTCAGGCGGTGGATGACGATATCTGGACGCAACTGCGTAATACACTTTCCAAGAAATGCAATGTATTCCTCCATTGTCGGGACGAAGAAAGGGGAAGTTTCATAATAGTCGGCGAGATCAGTTCCATGTAGAATATGAAGAAGCTGGAGCTTGATTCCTTGAATATCCATTGTATTTAGATAAGAAATCGTCTCCTGCATCATCAGTTCTGTCTCACCAGGGAGATATAAAATCGTATGGACAATCACTTCCACACCAATCTGCCGGAGATTTCTGACAGCTTCTTCAAAGACGGAAAGCGAGTATCCGCGCCGGATAAACCGGGCGCTCTGTTCATGGATTGTCTGAAGACCAAGCTCTACCCATACGGGTTTGATCCGATTCAGACGTGCTAAAAGTGTGAGAATTTCGTCATCCAGACAGTCTGGTCTGGTGGCAATGGAGAGAATCTTGACTTCAGGACAGGAGATTGCCTCTGTAAAAATCTTCTCCAGATAACTGACTTCGGCATAAGTGTTTGTGTATGCCTGAAAATAGGCAATATAAGAGACTGCATCGGTCTTTTTCTTTATTTGCTCTTTGCCGGATGCAATTTGTTGCCGGATAGATTCGCGAGGATTTCCTGCGAAATCACCGGAGCCTCCGGCGCTGCAGAAAATGCAGCCCCGGTCTCCGAGTGTACCGTCACGGTTTGGGCAAGTCATTCCGCCGTTTAAAGCAAGTTTATAGAGCTTTTCACCGTAAGTATGTTTTAAGTGATAATCGAGAGAGTGGTATCTCTTTTCGCCCCAGCGCTTCATTAGATCAGATCCTTAATCGCCTTGCTTACGACATCGGCAACACGTGGGTCAAATGCTTCCGGGAGGATATTGGTATCGCTTAAATCTTCATCCGAAACGAGACTTGCGATTGCCTCAGCAGCGGCAAGTTTCATCTCTTCCGTAATCTGTGTGGCACGTCCTTCCAGTGCACCTTTGAAAATGCCAGGGAATGCGACAACATTATTGACTTGATTTGGAAAGTCAGAACGTCCAGTTCCAATGACACGTGCGCCACCTTCTTTTGCAAGATCCGGCATGATTTCAGGAACAGGGTTTGCCATCGCAAATAAGATAGAATCTTTATTCATGGAAGCAACCATCTCTTTTGTGACAATATTCGGTGCGGATACTCCGACAAAGATGTCAGCTCCTTGCAATGCATCTGCAAGTGTTCCCTTCTTCCCTTCCAGATTGGTGACTTCTGTCATCTTTTTTTGCATCCAGTTTAAATTCGGAGAATCTTTGGAAATGATTCCATTGATATCACACATGGTAACATGGCAGAAACCGTAAGTAAGAAGAAGCTTTGTGATGGCGATTCCGGCAGAACCTGCACCATTTACAACAATCCGACATGCTTCCTTTTTCTTACCGGTTACTTTCAGCGCATTGATGATGCCGGCAAGGACAACAATGGCAGTTCCATGCTGGTCATCGTGAAATACCGGGATATCAAGAAGTTCTTTTAAACGCTCCTCAATTTCAAAACATCTCGGAGCAGAGATATCTTCCAGATTGATGCCTCCAAATGCCGGAGCAATGTTGACGATTGTGCGAATGATCTCCTCGGTATCCTGAGTATCAAGGCAGATCGGAACTGCATTGACTCCACCGAATTCCTTGAATAAAACGGCTTTTCCTTCCATAACAGGCATTGCTGCATAAGCGCCGATATTTCCAAGACCGAGAACAGCGCTTCCATCCGAGATAACAGCGATCGTATTGGCTTTCATCGTATATTTGTAAGCAGCTTCCTGGTCCTGGGCAATCACCTTGCAAGGCTCTGCGACACCTGGTGTATATGCAATTGCAAGGTCTTCTCTGGAATTTACTTTGGCTTTTGCACTGATTTCTAATTTCCCATTCCATTGTTCATGCATTTGTAATGCCTTTTCGTTTGTTGTCATATTATTCACACCTTTTCTTTTTCATATTTTTGAAACTTCTAAAGTTATGATAACATTCCGGTGAAATCAAATCAACAAGGATTGCTGAAAAAATACTTTCTTTTTCCCTAAAAATAGTGTATAATGCGTATATCTTAAGAGAAGTCATGTCAGACGAATATTCCCGCAGATACTTATTAATAATTAAAATAATTAGGATAGACAAATGAATAGCGAAAGGAAGTAGGATAATGAGAGAAAAATATGAATCATTACCGTTGACGTCTTTGAAGGAAATCGCAAAAGCGCGAGGATTAAAAGGGGTATCGACAATGAAAAAAGCAGATATCATCGAATTAATGCTGAAAAAAGACGAGCAGGATAAAGCAGAAGAAGCAAAAGAAGAGGTAAAAAGCGAGAAAACAGGGGTCATTGATATTGAGGAGCTGGACAGCGGAATTACGGCGCAGGGGATTCTTGAAGTGCTTCCGGATGGATATGGATTTATCCGGAGCGATAACTATCTTCCGGGAGAGAATGACGTCTATGTATCACCGTCACAGATTCGCAGATTTAATCTGAAAACTGGAGATATCCTGACTGGAAATACGAGAATCAAGACACAGTCGGAGAAATTCAGTGCACTCTTATATTTGACGACAGTCAATGGAATGCGTCCGGCAGAGGCGGCGAGACGGACAAATTTTGAAGATATGACACCAATTTTTCCTAACGAAAGACTTCGCCTGGAACATCCAAAAAGCTCTACGGCGATGCGGATTGTAGATTTGCTTTCTCCAATCGGAAAAGGACAGAGAGGAATGATCGTTTCTCCTCCGAAGGCTGGTAAGACAACTTTGATCAAGGAAGTGGCGTTGTCAGTTTTGAGAAACAATCCAGAGATGCACATCCTGATTCTTTTGATCGACGAGCGGCCAGAGGAAGTGACAGATATTAGGGAAGCGATCACCGGGAAAAATGTAGAAGTCATTTACTCTACGTTTGACGAACTTCCTGAACATCATAGGAGAGTGTCGGAGATGGTGATTGAGCGTGCAAAGCGTTTGGTAGAACATAAAAAAGATGTGATGATCTTACTTGACAGTATCACACGCCTTGCAAGGGCATACAACCTGACCGTTCCGCCGAGTGGAAGAACGCTATCTGGTGGTCTGGATCCGGCTGCGCTTTATATGCCGAAGCGGATTTTTGGTGCAGCTAGAAATATGAGAGAAGGAGGCAGCTTAACAATCCTCGCAAGTGCACTTGTAGACACTGGAAGCAAGATGGATGATGTTATTTACGAAGAATTTAAAGGAACTGGAAATATGGAACTTGTCCTCGACAGAAAGCTTCAGGAAAAAAGAGTGTTCCCGGCAATCGATATTCCAAAATCGGGAACAAGAAGAGAAGATCTTCTGTTAAGTGCAGAAGAACAGGAAGCAGTATATTCTCTGCGCCGTGCCTTAAATGGAATGAAGAGCGAGGAGGCAGTCGATAATATTTTAAATATGTTTTCTCGCACGAAAAATAACGAAGAGTTTATCCAGATGGTAAAGAAGACAAAAATTATCTAATGATTTTTACAAATAACTTGCAATGTGAAAATAAGTATGATACAATAAAAAAGCTGTTTAACAAATAATAAGCAAGCGTTCCTCTGTCATTACGATAGTAGGATGATTGCAAAGATATTCGCTGTGAGGGCGATATAACCTCACGAAATAAAAATGAAGAGGTGAAAATCATGAAAGAAGGAATACATCCAGTTTATCATCAGGCAACAGTAACATGTAACTGTGGAAACACATTCGTAACAGGATCTACAAAAGAAGATATCCACGTAGAAATCTGTTCTAAATGTCATCCATTCTACACAGGACAGCAGAAAGCTGCTCAGGCTCGTGGACGTGTTGATAAATTTAACAAGAAATACGGAATTCAGGAATAATCAGAATGACGAGAATAGGTTGAGGTGCAAATCTCAACCTTTTTTAACATTGTAGAGAATTGTACAGATATGACAGAGGAAAAGAATTGATGGAAATCTGTCTGAAAAATAGAAGGAGAGCGAATCTATGAAGTCATCAAATATTGGCGGGCAGGCGGTTCTGGAAGGTGTGATGATGAAGAACGGGGATCAGTATGCAGTAGCGGTCAGAAAACCGGACGGAGAGATTGCGCTTCAGAAAGAAGTATACGATGGGATTGTCAAATGGAAGAAACTGACAAAGATTCCATTTGTGCGAGGAATCTTCAGTTTTGTAGATTCTCTCGTGCTGGGAATGAAGACACTCTCTTATTCGGCAAGTTTCTTCGAGGAAGAAGAGGAAGAAGAACTAACCGAGAAGGAAGCGGCGAAAAAGGAGAAGCAGGAGAATTTGATTATGGGGATCACAATGGCATGTTCGGTAGTGATCGCGGTTGCAATCTTTATGGTTCTTCCTTACTTGCTGTCAAATCTTTTGAAACCGTTTGTGCCGGGCAGATTTGCCAGGACTGTTATAGAGGGAATCGTGAGGATTGTTCTGTTTATCTCATATATCCTGCTGATCTCAAAGATGAAGGATATTCAGCGCGTGTTCATGTATCATGGAGCAGAACATAAGTGTATCAATTGTATTGAGCATGGTATGGATCTGACTGTGGAGAACGTAAGAAAAAGTTCCAAACAGCACAAGCGGTGTGGGACAAGTTTTCTGTTTTTTGTACTGTTTGTCAGTATTATCGTCTGCTTTTTTATTACAACAGAGTCTCCGGTATTAAGAGTGTTACTGCGGATTGCACTGCTTCCGGTAATCGCGGGAATTTCTTATGAAATCATCCGGCTTGCAGGAAACACAGAGCATCCAGTTGTGGAATTGTTAAGCAAGCCGGGGCTAGCGCTTCAGAATCTGACGACGAAAGAGCCGGATGATGATATGATCGAAGTGGCAATCTGTTCGGTAGAAGCAGTCTTTGACTGGAAGAAATACCAAAAGGAAAATTTCCCGGAAGAGCCATAGAACAGGATGTGGACAAAATCAATGAGAAGATTGCAAAAGAGATGACAAAATCTAGCGGGATTGGTAAAAGGGGATCAGTATGACGATACAGGAACTATATAAAGAAGGAATTTTTCGTCTGAAGCAGGCAAGAATCGCGGAGGCAGAACTGGATGCCTGGTATCTGCTCGAATATGTGACAGGAATCAGCAGGACGATGTATTATCTGAAGCAAGGGGAGCCTGCAGAAGAGCAAGCGGCGGAAAGATATTTTGACTGTATCAGCAGGCGGGCGCAGAGGATTCCGCTTCAGCATATTACTGGGGAGCAGGAATTTATGGGATTGCCATTTATTGTCAATGAACATGTGTTAATCCCGCGACAGGATACAGAGATACTTGTAGAGGAAGCATTGTCTCATTTGAGTGGAAATGAACAAGTGCTGGATATGTGTACCGGTTCTGGATGTATTTTGATCAGTCTGGAACATTCCCGGAAAGGGATCCGGGCAGTCGGGGCAGATATTTCGGATGAAGCACTTCAGGTGGCGAAAAGAAATGCAGAGAGCCTAAATGCTGATGTCACGTTTCTGAAAAGCGATCTGTTTGAACAAGTTGCTGAGAGATATGATCTGATCGTGTCCAATCCGCCGTATATCCGCACAAAAGCAATTGAGGAACTGGAAGAGGAAGTAAGACTGCATGATCCGATGATTGCATTGGACGGAAAAGAAGATGGATTATATTTTTATAGAAAGATTACAGAAAAAAGCCGGAAACATTTGAAGCAGGGTGGTTGGCTTCTCTTTGAAATCGGGTATGATCAAGGAGAGGATGTTGCGAAGATGATGGAGAAAGCCGGGTTTACAGAGGTAACGGTAAAAAAGGATCTGGCGGGACTTGACCGTGTGGTATCCGGCATGTACAATAGATGAGAGAAATGGAGGAATAGATATGTTTGATAAATTAGAAGATCTGTTGATCCGCTATGAGGAAATCATGGGCGAACTTCAGGAACCGGATGTTGCAAATGACCAGGAACGGTTTCGGAAGCTGATGAAAGAGCAGGCTGATTTAGCTCCGATCGTGGAGGCATATACAGAATATAAAAAAGCAAAACAATCTATCGCAGATAGTGAGGAAATGCTTGAAATCGAATCTGATGAAGAGATGAGAGAACTTGCAAAAGAAGAGCTCAGCTCCTCGAAAAAACGTGTGGAAGAATTAGAGCATGAATTGAAGATTCTTCTTCTTCCAAAAGACCCGAACGACGATAAGAATATTATGGTAGAGATTCGTGCCGGAGCCGGTGGAGATGAGTCGGCTTTGTTTGCAGCAGAAGTATATCGTATGTATGTGCATTATGCAGAGAGCAAGAGATGGAAGACAGAGATGATCTCTGTCAATGAAAATGGAATCGGTGGATTTAAGGAAGTCGTATTCATGGTAAGTGGACAGGGCGTTTACTCTCGGATGAAATACGAAAGTGGAGTACACCGTGTACAGCGTGTGCCGGAAACAGAGTCCGGTGGACGTATCCACACATCCACAATCACTGTTGCGGTGATGCCGGAAGCGGAGGAAGTGGATGTTGTGATCGAAGAGAAAGATATTCGTATCGATGTAATGAGAGCATCTGGAAATGGTGGTCAGTGTGTCAATACAACAGACTCTGCAGTTCGTCTTACACATTATCCGACAGGAATCGTGATTTACAGCCAGACAGAGAAATCACAGCTTCAGAACAAAGAGAAAGCATTCCGCTTACTGCGTTCAAAACTGTATGAATTAGAGTTAGAAAAACAGCAGTCCGCAGAGGCAGAGGCAAGAAGAAGCCAGATTGGAACAGGAGATCGTTCGGAGAAGATCCGTACTTACAATTTTCCACAGGGACGTGTGACAGACCATAGAATTAAATTGACACTGCATAAGCTGGACAGCATTTTGAACGGAGATTTAGATGAAGTGATTGACAGTTTGATCGCAGCAGATCAGGCGGCAAAACTGAGTAATATGAATGAATAATTGTTCTTGTCTACAAAAAGTGGTCAAAGAAGAGAAAACTGTTACAAAATAAAAAATAAAAGAGAAATACCAGTCAGCAGGAGATAGAACGTTGAAGGGTAGTTCTCTTTTTTTATATAGAGTTTTACTGTAGGAAGAAAGAAAAAAGAAATCAAAACAAAGGAGAGGGAAGATGTTCTGTAAAAAATGTGGGAAAGAAATCAAAGAAGGTGTGAGATTTTGCCCGTATTGCGGGGCAGAAAGCGGTGTCAGCAATGAGATGAAAGCAACGGAAAGCAGGGGTTCAAAGAAGGAGAAGACTCATAAGAAATCAATCAGAAAGAAAATCTGGGCAGTTGCTGTTTTAACGGGTATTCTTCTGTTATGCGGAGGTGGAGCATTTGCCATGTATAAGGCAGGTGTGGCTTCTGAGAAAAAGGAGAGACAGGCGCAAGAAGCAGAAGAAAAGAAGGAAGCAAGAAAAAAGAAGGCGAGCGTTAAAAAAGAGGAAGAAGAAAAGGTTTCCAACGAAACAAAGGAGAAAGATGAGACATATCCACAGATCATCACACTGGATGCCGATGTGCAGAATGAGATCACTGATTTTCTGAGCCTGCTTTGTAAACTGGATGCAGGAGGAAATGGGAAAAATTTCTCAGAGGGAGTTGTGGTTAATGAAGAGTTTGCGTATTCATTTTTGATACGGTCGATATGGTTTGAGATTCCTTTTGTGGATGGAGAGTCTGCCAAGCTCGGGCAGATGGGATGGGAGATTCCGGAAGAGACTGTCAGGGAATATTTGGAGAATTCTATCGGGACAGGAGCTTTTAACGAAGAGCATGTGGAAATTTCAGATGGAATGGTTGTGCTGGAAGGGGTAACGCCAACTTCGGCTTATGGAAATGATACTCCTCAGATCATGCAAGTAAAAAAGATATCAGAGGATGAAATAGAAGTCTATGGAGAAGTTCATTATACGCCGGAAATGCAGGATGCACAACCGTACTCAGCGGTGTTTGATGTTACTCTGATAGAAAATTCGCAAAGCATGTGGGGTGGTTATACATTACAGTCTGTGAACACTTGGACAGAGAAAAGTACAAATCAGGATAAAGCAGAGGGACAGAAGAATCCTTTAGCATTTCGTGTTTCTGCAAGTTCTACACTGCAGGAAGAGGGATATGATCATAGTACAGCAGCTCTTTTGGACAGAAATCCGGCTACCTGCTGGATAGAGGGAGTGGATGGCGTTGGAATCGGAGAATATCTTTTATTTGACTCAGAAGAAAAACAGAGTGTGAGAGGAATTGCTGTTCTTCCAGGGTACTTAAGTTCAGAGGATATCTATACAAAAAATGGAATTCCATTGGAACTGGAAATCAAAGCAGGAGATCGAATCTGGACAAAAAGATTGGAATCGTATGTTCCGAATCTTTCTGCACCAATGGATTCTATGATTTACATTGATTTTGGACAAAGTATTTCTGTTGATTCTTGTATCGTGACGATCAAAGACAGCAGGAGCGGAACAAAGTATGATGATATCTGCATCGCAGAAATGTTTTTATATGGGGAATAAATGGTGTCTAGTTTTCAGCAAAGATGCAGCCGAATGTCTAGAGGACAAAGCGTACAAGGTTGAGATTTATTTAATGGATGAAATCTATAAGTTTGCCAAACAGAAGAAAAGCTGTATTGTCAAAATGTCCTATCTGTTTGTATATAAAGCCAGATATATAGTAAAAAAGCTGGATGTATTATATAATAAGCCCGACAAAAGCAAGAAGTTTGCACAACAGGAGGAACACTATGAGCGAGAATAATCAGAAGATGGCGCCGCATCTGGAAGCAGGAGAAAAGAACGGGGGATTTTGTGGTCCGTTAACAGGTGTAAAAGCGGTGGAAAAGGGAGAGGAAGGTCATATCGTCTGGCTCACATTTGAGGAAAATATTAAGGGAAAACTTATTTTTCTGGAAGAAACTATTTTCCGCTATGATGTAGATCCGAGCGGAGCATTTGAGAGTTATGCGGCTCCGAGAGAGAAGGAGCATACAGCAAAGATTCAGCAGTGTCCGGACGAGTCAGATTTTTATACAAAACCGGAAGTAGAAATCTGCGAGGAAAATCAGACGATCAAGCGCTGCTGTGGAAAGACAAAAGTAAGTTTTGATAAAGCAACGGCAAAGATGAAAATTTCTGTCAGCGGCAAGACCGTTCTTGAGGAAGCCAAAGGTCTCACGATCGGTGAGGAGACAGTTCAGACACTTGTCAGAGGAGAAAAAGAAAATTTCTACGGTGGTGGCACACAGAATGGAAGGTTTGTACATACTGGAAAGACTATTCAGATCGTCAATGAAAGCGCATGGATGGACGGAGGCGTTGCATCACCGAATCCGTTTTATTTTACGACGGGAGGCTATGGGGTTCTGAGAAATACATTTGCCGATGGAAGTTATGACTTTGGAGAAAGTGAGACTGCGGTTGTGCGCGCTGCGCATAAAGAAGCGAAGTTTAGTGCTTACTATTTTCTGTCTGATGGAGAAAATGGAAGCCGGATTACGCAGGAAATCTTAAAAGCCTACTATCATGTAACTGGAAATCCGCTACTTTTGCCGGAATATGGATTTTACGAAGGACATCTAAATTGTTATAATCGCGATGCGTGGTCTGACGAAGGTGGAGAGAAGGAATGGAACATTAAAGGAATCGCCGAAAGCACCGCCGCAGGGATGACAAAATATGAAAGTGGTATGGCGACCGGATATCGTTTGTCAGAAGGACAACATTCAGAATCCTTAAATGGAGAAGGACCAAAAGTGGCAGCAGAGCATTACCCTGAAAATGTAGATGCGCCATATGAATATTCAGCGAGAGCTGTATTGGATCAGTACGTCAAATACGATATGCCGCTTGGATATTTCCTCCCAAATGATGGATATGGTGGGGGATATGGACAGAATGGCTATTATGTACAAGGGGGAGTCAATGAGGATGGAAGCAGTTCTCCAGAACGAATCGCAGCGGTAGATGCCAATGTAGAAAATCTTGCGAAGTTCAGAGAGTATGCAAACAGCAAAGGGGTTGCAGCCGGACTTTGGACAGAGAGTAATCTGGTACCGGACTCAGACAATCAGACATATTGGCACCTGCTTCGCGATTTCCGGAAGGAAGTATCTGTCGGAGGGGCGACCACATTGAAGACCGATGTTGCATGGGTAGGACCGGGATACTCTTTCCAGTTAAATGGAGTGAAGACGGCCTATGATATTATCACGACAGCAGAGCAGTTTCGCCCGAATATTATCTCTTTGGACGGATGGGCAGGTTCACAGCGTTTTAATAGTGTGTGGAGCGGTGACCAGACCGGAGGAAACTGGGAATATATCCGTTTCCATATCCCAACTTATATCGGAAGCTCTCTGAGCGGAAATCCAAATATTGGTAGCGATATGGATGGGATTTTTGGAGGAAAGGCACTGATTGCTGCGCGTGACTATCAGTGGAAATCGTTCACACCTCAGATGCTAAATATGGACGGGTGGGGCACTTACATGAAGGCACCGTATACATTTGGGGATCCGTATACGGGGATTAACCGAATGTATATGAAAATCAAGTCACAGTTGATGCCATATATTTATACGACAGCTGTCTCAGCGTCAAATATGGATACGGGAAATGATGACACGGGACTTCCGATCGTGCGTGCAATGTTTTTGGAATATCCGGAAGATGCGTATGCATACAGCAGAAATATGCAGTACCAGTTTTTGCTTGGAGCAAATATTTTAGTTGCGCCAGTTTATAAAAATACAGCTGCAGATGAAGAGGGAAATGATGTGAGAAACCACATTTACCTTCCAGATCCAGACGAAGTGTGGAGCGATTATCTGACCGGAGAAAAATATCTGGGCGGACAAGTGCTTAATAATTTTGCGGCGCCGCTTTGGAAACTTCCGGTGTTTGTAAAAAATGGAACGATTCTTCCAATGTATGAGGCAAACAATACGCCGGATGCCATTGACCGGACAAAGCGGATGATAGAATTCTGGCCGGATGGAGACAGCTTTTATACAACTTACGAGGATGATGGAAAATATATCCATAATCAGACGGAGGAGGATGAGAAATACGGAACCATTGACCATGTTTCGTATGGAAGTCATGTTTCAACGACCTATACTTCCAGTGTGAAGGAAGGAAAGGCGATTCTGACAGCAGAATGCTCCGAAGGTACTTATGAAGGATATGAGGAAAAGCGTAGCAGCACATTTATCGTACATTTGTCAAACCGTCCGGAGGCAGTAACCGCATGGAATGGAGAAGAAAAGTTGCATTTGACAGAAGTAGAAAATCTGGAAATCTTTGAGCAAAGTGAGCCAAAGAAAGGAGAGGCGATTTTCTTCTATGATGAACATCCAATGATCCGTACCTATGCTTCTGAGGAGGAAAAGATTTTACGCAAAATGGTAGAAAAGGTTCAGGCAGAGCCGAAGCTGTATGTAAAACTCGCAACAGTGGACAGCCAGAAAGAAAAACAGATCGTAGAGATTCTGGGATTTGAAAATACCGTTTGCCGGATGGCGGAAAACGAAAATGGTGCTCTTTCTGTACCGCAGCTGACGGCAGCAGAAGAAGCGAAAACTTCTACAAGCATCGGATTATGCTGGACAGAAAGCAAAGGAGCATCTGAATATGAGATGCTCGTGGACGGCAATCTTTATGCTATGGGAGATGCGCTTTCTTATATCCATGATGATCTCGACTATCATTCTGAGCATACTTATTGCGTGCGTGCGAGAAATGCGGAAGGGTATTCTGCATGGAGTGAGCAGCTTGTGACCAGTTCTCTGCTGGATCCGTGGAGAAATGAGATTGGTGCACTTGGAACGATTTCATGGACCGGAGGAGACGAGGCAGGAGCACTGAAGTATGCAACAGACCACAGCTTCCGTGGATTATTTTTCGCAGTGGGGGATGTTGTCGGTGATAAGACTCCGTTCATCTATGATTTTGGTGCAGCTTACGAACTGGATAAATTTGAGTATTATCCACGCGACAGTTATGGAAGTGGTACCGTAGAGCGTATGAATGTCTACTCCAGTTTAGATGGAAAACATTGGAAACTGGAATGGGATGGAACAAAAGAGGAAGAGTGGGTATATAACACGGATCTGGAAGTAGAAGAAAATGCAAAGACAGTTCCGCTCACCGGAGTCAGTGCACGTTATCTGAAACTTCAGATTATGAAATCGCGGCGCAATTACTTTGCATCCCATGAACTTCCGGTATACAAAAAAGATGGATCCAAGCCATTTGCAGTCGGAAGTACTAATAAGAATGAGACGGTTTCAGAGGGTGATTATACCAATATGAAAAATTACCTTGGTACTTCTGTCAAGGATGGTTCCAACTTTGTGGATCAAATCCAGAAGCGAAGTGGAGATATCAATATGAACGGCATCTATGATGTTTATGATTATGCATTTACAATGTTCCAACTCGATGGAGGCACAAAACAGAGCGGAGAAGTATCCGGGCAGGCAACACTTTGTGCAGAAAAATCATGTATCAGAGCCGGTGAGACAGTGACCTTTACGGTACTTGCAGAAGATGCGAAACATGTCAATGCATTTGGAGCTGTCATCGATTATGATCCTTCACATTTGGAATTTGTATCAGCTGTCGGAACGAAGGCGGTAGGAGCGATGGAAAATCTGACGGTCAATAAGGTATACAGTGATGGAACCGCTTATGTCAATCTTGCATTTGCAAATCGCGGAGATCAGCCGCTGTATAGTGGAAGTGATGAACTTGCAGTCATTACAATGAAGGCACGCACAGATCTCTGCCCGGCAGAAGAGATGAATGTAGATAAACTTCTTTTGATCGGTCCGGCATATGATGTGGCAGGAGAAAATGACACAGACGAGAAAAAGGATATTGAAGAGCAGAAAGAATCAGAAGAAAAATAAAGAGAAAAAGCAAAATAGAAGAAAAGTTGTCTAAGAGAAATCAGAGAATGACAATAGCTTTGCAATAGAAAGAGACACTCCTGGAAATGCCAAGGGGTGTCTTTTTCCTATAGGGAACTGCTTGCGGAGCTCTGGAAGTTTGTATGGAAAATAGGAAAACAGAATGTTCGATTTGGAAAAAATGCTTCTTGACAATAAAAAATGTATTTGATAAAGTTACAGTTAAATAATGTAATGAAAAAAGTTACAATTTGTACAGATATCCGCAGGAAAATTTTGCACAGACAAAAAAGGAAACGGATCGCTGTCAAAAAATGTAAAAAGAAAATAAGGAAAGAGGTGGTTTTATGGGATTTTCGCTGGACATCAGCATTCCGGTATTGACAGTATTTTTACAGGGGGTGTTTAGTTTCTTTTCTCCTTGTGTTCTGCCGCTGATTCCGCTGTATATGGGGTATCTGTCAGGCGGAACAGGTGAGATTGGGGAGGATGGAAGGGTTCACTATGAGAGACGAAAAGTGATGATCCATACGTTTTGTTTTGTGGTAGGAGTTAGCTTTGCATTTTTCATTCTGGGACTTGGCGCATCTGCACTTGGGAGCTTTTTGCAGAAAAATCAGATGTTGTTTGCAAGAATCGGCGGAATTTTAGTGATTGCATTTGGTTTCTATCAGCTTGGTGTCTTTGGTCCGAGCAGATTACTTGGAAAAGAGCGCAGACTGCGAAAAAATTAGTTATGATGTTGGTTTGTATGTTTGCAGTGCACACAATGGTA
>ENA-OPSG01000574-OPSG01000574.1-human-gut-metagenome-genome-assembly--contig:-NODE-574-length-23071-cov-7.863008_pt1 | contig 23071 bp, 20 predicted proteins | sample MGYA00241454_ERZ501900 | MGnify/ENA primary metagenome ERZ501900 (study PRJEB25962, sample SAMEA2042225) | human gut metagenome | biome: human gut; feature: human-associated habitat; material: faeces... | reverse complement strand
AAAAGCTGAAATAATAAGAACTGACTTGACAAAAGAAATTTATCCCATGCGCACAGCCACCGGCTTTACAGCAGGACCGGACAGTCCGCCTGTCCTGTTGGCCAGTGCAAAGGCTCTTTTGTGAATATCAATCTTCATGCCTGTAAGGGTATTAATCAAGGAAATGGCATCTGCCCCGCCGGCCTCTGCCGCTCTGGCCATGACAGTGATATCCGTCACGTTGGGGCTCAGCTTCATGATGATAGGCTGCTTTGCATGTGCCTTTACCTCCCTGGTAATGGCCTCAACCGCCTTGGGGTCCTGGCCGAAAGCGATTCCGCCTTCTTTTACATTGGGGCAGGATATATTGATCTCCAGCATATCTGCCGGCTGGTCCCCCAAACGCTCTACCACATCAATATATTCTTCCGTGGTCTTTCCGCAGACATTGACAACGATTTTCGTGTCATACTGTTTTAAAAAGGGAATATCCCTCTTTGTAAACACTTCAACGCCCGGGTTCTGGAGGCCGATGGCATTGAGCATGCCGCCGTATACTTCCGCTATCCTGGGAGTGGGATTGCCCGGCCACGGCGCACTTGCCACACCCTTGGTAACCACTGCGCCCAGACGGTTTAAATCCACAAATTCACTGTATTCCATGCCGGAACCAAATGTGCCCGACGCTTCCATTACCGGATTCTTAAATTCCACACCGGCAATATTTACACTCATATTCATCTAAACGGTACCTCGCTATCTTTCACCTATACATGCCTACAGCTCAATCTCATCTGACCGGAACACAGGACCGTCCTTGCATATGCGCTTATTGTGCACCTGTGAGTGGCCGTCCACCTCTTTGGACCGGCACACGCAGGCCAGACAGGCGCCTACTCCGCAGGCCATCTTCTCTTCCAGGGAAAGCCAGCACTCCAGCCCCTTTTCGGCCGCATATGCCTTCAGCGCGCGGAGCATGGGAGTGGGACCGCAGGCGTAAATGACATCCGCCGTAAGGCCCTGCTCACGGATGGCGTCCAGCACATTGCCGCTGGTGCCAAAGCTGCCGTCCTCTGTTGCAGCGTATACCGGACCGTATGCCTCAAATTCATCCTTTAAGAACATCTGGCTGTCCCTGTATCCCAGTACGGACTGGACCAGGCTGTCCTCCCCGGACCTGTTAAGTCCATGAAGGGCTTTGGCCAATTCCAGCATGGGAGGAACACCGATGCCCCCGCCTATCAGAAACGCCCTTTTTCCGGCCTGCAGGGGAAATCCATTGCCCAGAGGTCCCAGGACATCAATGGTATCGCCTGCCGCGAGTCCGGAGAACTCCTTTGTGCCTTCCCCCGCGATGCGGTACACCAGCCTGAGTTCTCCCTTTTCCTTATCAATGCCGCACAAACTGATGGGACGCGGAAGAATCCTGGCCCCGTCCTTTGAATAAAGGCATACGAATTGGCCCGGAACCGCTGACTCCGCTATCTCAGGCGCTTTTATCCTCATATCGTATATATCGGCAGCCAGCTGCTCCTGAAGCGTGACGGCTGCTGTCATTTTCACTTTTGCCATAACATGCATCTCCTGTCTCTTACAGTACGCTGCTGATATCAGCAGCCATGTCAATCACTGCCTGTCTGGATGCCTCACCGAAGTGCTCCGGCCCGAATTTCTTGTACTTCTCCTGTTTGTAGGCCGCGATGATTCCTCTGGAGGAATTGACCACAGCGCCAAGCCCGTCCTGGTTAAAACAATGCTTCAGGTCAGCGGCTGTTCCTCCCTGCGCCCCGTATCCGGGTACCAGGAAATAGGTGTGGGGCATGAGCTTTCTCAGAATCCCGCTCATCTCAGGATAGGTGGCGCCTACCACCGCGCCCACATTGCTGTATTCACCGTCCATGCAGTCGGAGCCCCACTCCTCCACCTTGGCGGCCACCCACTCATAAAGGGGCTTTCCGTCAATCAGGCGGTCCTGAAATTCACCGCTGGACGGATTGGAGGTCTTGACCAGGACGAAAAGGCCCTTGTCCTCACTCTTACATACATCCACAAAGGGCTTCACGCCGTCTGTTCCCAGATATGGGTTTACGGTAAGCATATCCACATTAAATCCGCTTAAGGATTTGCTTTCCACCTGCACCCTGCCAAGATGGCCTGCTGCATAGGCAGCGGATGTGGAGCCGATATCGCCCCTCTTGGCGTCTCCAATGACAATCAGCCCCTTTTCATGGCAGTAGTCCACGGTCCTCTTATATACGGTCAGTCCTTCAATGCCGAACTGTTCATACATGGCAATCTGCGGCTTTACAGCCGGAATCAGGTCAAATGTGTGGTCGATGATTTCCTTATTAAACTGCCAGATGGCATCAGCAGCCCCTTCCAGTGTCTCCCCGCAGGAATCCAGGGATTTCTTTACCACATGCTCCGGTACATAGGACAGCATGGGATCCAGTCCTACGCAGATTGGGGCATTGGTTTTCTTTATTTTTTCAATTAACTGGCTTATCATAATGTTCTCCTTTGTTGAGAGTTTTTTCACTTTGCATGAATTCTTTCCCCATTTTATCATATAAAGTACCTTGTTTCAAGGAATGATATTCCAGTATTGCAATTATTTTAACGGACCCGTGAAAGGCAAAAAACAGCCGGGCAGAAAAACCTGATATGATATCAGTTCCTGTCCGGCAGTAATTTTCTGCTGCCTCAACGCTGCCTTACTGCTGCTTCACTGCCAATCCAGCGCTGGCAAATCCGTTTTCTATCTCCATGGTATTATCTATTATATCGTCAATCCGGTCAAAGGATTCCCTCCACGCCTCCACCCCTCCTTACTATACAAACGCGGGGAATCAGAGTACTCCTATTACGGTAATAAATACAAGAACGGGTGATACGCTGTACCGGGGAAATTTTTATTTTTCCAATCAATCCGCTTACACCGTGTCAATTGTTGATAATGGCTCCCGCGTTACCCTGTAAGTTCTGCAGGATATGGACGCATCTTCCAGCGTATCAATCAGTTTTCCTATACGGGATTTCGCCTAATCAACCAAGGCACATACCGCGCAGCCGTCTCCGAGTCCTTGCCTTGTACGAACAACAATTCGATTATAATGACCGAGGACTATGTGGAATGCAATAATACACGCATTGCAATTATGGATACAGCCACATTTAATGTCCAGAATGGTGTAACCTATACCCTGTATATTATAGGTCTTGCTTACCAATTTCCTTCTCTGCGGATTTTACCTTTAGAAAGCGATCTGATATATTAAATGAAAAGGAGCAGCTGGAAAATATTATTTATTGAACTTAATGGCGGCGGACAATTTCAAAATTGTTCGCCGCCGTCAAGTCTGTACTGGCTAAAGCCATAAATAAAAGGCACCATCTGCACGTTCCAAATACATTCTAGTGGATTGCATCCTCAAAGAATTCGTATGCTTCTTTATCCGTAAATCCTTCATGCACAATCTTTCCGATTGCTGCCGCCATCTCCAGCGAGTGAACACTCTGAAAAATATTTCTTCCCATATCCACGCCATGGGCTCCGCCGCTTATTGCATTGTAAGCCAGGGTCAGGGCTTCCTTCTCCGGAAGCTTCTTGCCGCCTGCCACTACGATGGGAACCGGGCATGCCGCCACAACTTCTTCAAAGTTTTCACAGTAATAGGTTTTAATGATGTTGGCTCCCATTTCAGCAACAATTCGGGTAGCCAGCTTGAAGAAACGGTCCGTGCGCTCCATCTGTTTGCCCACGGCCACAACGCCCATGGTAGGGATGCTGTATCTCATTCCCAGATTGATTGCCTTTGAAAGGTTCTCAATACTGGACAGCTGTCCGTCGGCGCCGATGAAGGTCTGGATTGCCATACAGTCTGCATTCATACGGATTGCGTCCTCAATATCAACCGCCAGGATTTCATGGGACAGGTCGTCGTTCAGCATGGAGGAACCGGAGGTGGAGCGAAGGGCAATGCCCTTGCCGCACGCTGGTGTCACGCATGAACGCAGAGCGCCTCTGGTCCCCATAAGTACATCCACATAGGGAAGCAGCTTAGGAATCACCAAATCCAGACGCTCCAGTCCGGCAGTTGACCCCATAAAGTATCCATGGTCAAAGGCGAACATAACCGTGTTCCCACTTTGGGGATTAAAAATGTTGGACAGATGTTTTTTCATTCCCCAGTCCAGGTTGTTTGCTCCTTTAACATAGAAGCCATCGTTATTTGCAAAGGGTACATCTACGTGGTAATCCTTCGCAACCTTTACACCTTCCAAATCAGCCATAATCAAAAATCTCCTTCCAATTCAATTAATACAATTTTGATTGATTTTTAAGCTTAGAAGTTATAATCATTCATATTATCTGCGTTAAATACGGTGCGTTCCGGCAGCAGTACAACGCCGTTGTTTACCTCTGCGGTAGATGCGCCTTCAACCAGGCTGTCATTAGGCATAACCTCTACCTCGCCGATGTCAGGGATATTAATCTTGTCGCCTACATGTACTTCATTGCCTGCTGCAAGGTAAGCTGCAAGGTAGCAGCCCATTGCGCCCTGTACGCCGCAGTCCCAGAGGCCCCACTGCTCGATTACGCCTGCTGCACAGTAATCCTTAATGGACATAGGAGATGCAAAACCTGTAATTGTAACGTCGTCCTTGGTCAGCCCCTTGTTCTGAGCTGCCTTGCACTGTCCCGGAAGCGCGGTGGAGTCGTTGCAGATGATCAGGTCAATGTCAGAGTGTGCTTCCAGAATGGATGCGCCGATGGAAACCGCCTTCTCTGCATCCTGCTCTGAATAATAGTTGTCAGGAGCTACATTTTCCCAGTTCGGGAAGTTTTCTTTGATATAGGCTTCGCCTGCTACCTGCCAGGAGTTCTGGTCGGCAACTGTTGCCTGTGAATAATGCCAGCAATATTTGATGGTATCTTTTTTGGTGTCTTTGCCGCGGTTGGTCAGGGAATCAGCACCCATATCAACCAGCATTTTACCTAACAGTTCCGGTGTTCCCTGGCTGACCATAAGGGTACGTGCTGTATCGGAAACATCTGAATCCCATGTAACAACGGTAACGCCTGCGTCCCTTGCCTCTGTCAGTGCAGAATCCAGTCCGGTTGCGTCAACAGATGAAATACAGATTGCATCCACGCCGCTGGCCACTGCGTTGTTGATTACGTTAACCTGGTCTGCAACCGCCGCATTGGCGCTGCCCTGATAGTCAACGGTAAAGCCCCAGCCTTTGGAATACTCCTGTGCGCCGTTGTTGGCGGACTCAAAGAATGCGTTTCCTGTCAGCTTTGGAACAAAGGCAACTGTCATGCCGGCAACATCTGCACCTGCTGCGGGAGCTGCCGCCTCTGTCTTGCCCTCTTCTGCCTTGCTCTGTGCAGCCTCTGCCTTTGCCTCTGTTGCAGGCGCCGCTGCCGTAGCAGCAGTACCGCCTCCGCAGCCTGCCAGTGAAACTGTCATTGCTCCTGCAAGAACCACTGATAACCATTTTTTCTTCATAACATTGTTCCTCCTTAAATTATTTATGATTGTTTTGTTATCGCATTTTCAGGGAAATTCTGTTCCCGTAATACTTCTCTAATTCTTCTTCCTGCGGAACATGGCGATTACCTTCTGGTTATTGGCCAGGGAACGGCCAACCACCACCACCAGGAGAATCAGTCCAACCGGGATATCCAGGTACTGCTGGTTTACCTTGAAGCAGAGCGGGAGCCCGAATCTTAATACTCCAATCACCACCGCTGCCAGGGCTGTTCCGGGAACGCTTCCCTTGCCCCCGGTGCTCAAGGTTCCTCCCAGCACCACGGCTGTGATGATAGGCATGGTCAGGGTCGCTCCGATATCACTTTTGGCAGTGCCCAGATAGGAGGTGAGGACAATGCCGGCCACCGCCGCACTCATGGCCGACAGCACATAGGTGCTCATGATCACCAGCCTGCTGTTGATGCCGGAATACTCTGCCGCATTCTGGTTTACACCAATCAGGAAAATCTGTCGTCCGTATTTCGTCTTATGCAAAAGGATGTAGGCAATGACTGCCAGCACCAGGAAAATCAGCACCTGGCTGGGTATGACCCCAAACAGTTTGAACTTGGTAATCCTGATAAAGCTGTCGGGGAATCCGTTGATACCCTTATAGCTTTCAGTAGCCGACAGGTTGGATACCAGCAGCGCAATGCCTGAAAACAGAAAGCTTCCGCCCAGCGTGACCACCATGGGCTGTACGCCGCAGTACGCCACAAAATATCCGGACAGGGCACCGCACAGCGCTGCAACTACAATTCCCAGTACTGCCGCTGCCCAGATATTGAGCCCCCAGTCCTGCCAGGATACGCCGAGAACAATGGAGGTCAGTCCTACAATGGAACCGGCCTGGATATCAATTCCTCCTGTAATCATGACAAAGGTAACAAACAAGGAAATGATACAGATGGATATCATATCATTGATGCTTCCGAACAGTACACGTGGCATCAGGAATTTATTGTTGGCTGCTGCAAATATTACAAACTCCAGGACCAGAATACAGAGCAGAACGGTCTCCCAGCTTTTTAATGCCTTTTTCATCACTGAACCCCTCCTTTTTTATCAGCGCCCGCCACTGTCCTCGCAGACAGTATCTGGTGCCTGTTCTTCAGGATGGCCCTGTTCTGTGTCACTGTATTGAGCACCACAATTGTAATGAGAAGGATGCCAGTGATGGTATTGTCATAGTCAGAAGAAAATCCCAGGAATACAAGAATCCTGCTGATAGAGGACATAATGATTGCGCCGATGGACGCGCCGATCAGGCTGCCCTGGCCTCCTGTCAGGCTTATACCTCCAAGAACACATGCCGCAATGGCTTTCATCTCGTAGCTGTTGCCTGCGGTGGGCGTGATGAAGCCGATACGCGACGTGTAAATCATGCCGGCCGCTGCCGCAAAGACTCCGCTTAATATGTAAGCTGTAATTTTCGTCTGGGACGCAGGGATACCAACAAGGGTTGCTCCTGCCGCGTTATCGCCTACCGCGATAAAATACTTGCCCTTTTTAGTCTGCGTCAGGATCAGATGTCCCGCAATCACCGCCAGAATTGCCGCTGCATAAAACGTGGTGAGCTGTCCCGCAATCAGGGTATTGGACATCCTTGTGAACCCGGCGGGAAGGTTTTCCACCCATGCTCCCTTTGTAAATACGTAAATCAGGCCGCGGACAACACCGTTGACACCAAGGGTAAATATAAGGGATGGGATCTGAAGCACCGACACTCCGAATCCGTTGACAAATCCGATGACTGCCCCGATGGCCAGCGCTGCCAGAATGGCCACGGCCCAGTTGGAACCGTCCCGCAGCAGCGTTGCTCCCACTGCAGCCGACATGCCCAGAGTTGCTCCCACCGAAACATCGATTTCTCCGGTCAGTATGACAAAGGCGCTTCCCACTGCAAGCAAGGTAAAGACCACACTGTCATTGAAGCAGTTCAGGATTGACGTAGGCTGCCAGAAGCTTGGATTTACACAGCCTACAACGAATATCAATGCTGCCAGAAATAAAAAACTGCTCATTTCATGGGTTTTCATTATTTTTTTCAATCGATTCATGTCTCTCCACCTGCTTTCATTATTCTGTCACACCAAAGGCTCCCGCCATCAGGCTGGCCTGGCTGATTTCCGACCTGGACAGTTCACCTTTGATCCGCCCGGAAAACACCACCACCGCCCGGTCCGAAAGCTCCACGATTTCTTCCATATCGGAGGAGATGAGCATAATCGCCACACCCTGGGCCTTCAGTTTATGAATAATGGAATACACATCTCCCCGCGCCGCAGCGTCAATACCGCGGGTGGGTTCATCCAGAATCACCAGCTTGGGATTGGTTGAGAGCGAACGTCCGATAATGATTTTCTGCTGGTTTCCTCCCGAAAGGCTTCCTGCTGTCTGATCCTGCCCCGTAACCTTGATGCGGAAGTCGTCAATGCAGCGTCCGGCAACCTCCCTTTCTGCTTTTTTATTCAGAAAGAATCCTCCCATCTTCTTGTCTCTTAATAGGGAAGAGGTGGTGTTGGCAGCCACATCGCTGATTGCGAACAGTCCGTTGAGCCTCCGGTCCTCGGGCACATAGTTGATTCCTGCCTCCAGAACCCGGGCGGTGGAATGTCCTGTTATATCCTTTCCATCCAGAATCGCTTTTCCTTTTAAAACCTTGTCTCTTCCAAATATGGTTGTGGCAAGCTCCGTACGTCCGGCGCCGACAACCCCGGCCACTCCCAGCACCTCCCCCGGGTACACCTTGAGGTTTACATCCTCAAATCCGTATCCGGAGTAATCCTGAAGTTCAAACACAGGTTTCAGTCCTTCATAATTAATGGCTTTTTCCTCCGCCTTCCCATCCTTGATATCCGCCTCATCCATATTGGGAGGAAGGAGTCCCTTTACCAGCATTTCCCTGGTGAAGTCCGATACGCGTCCTTTTAATGTGATAATTCCGTCCCTCATAATCGCCACGTGGGTGGCAATCTGAAATACCTCTGCCAGACGGTGTGTTATGTAAATGATGCCGATGCCTTTCTGTTTCAGGTCTTCTACGATTTTGAAGAGACTCTCTACTTCGTCAAATGTAAGTGCACTGGTAGGTTCATCCAGGATCAGTACCCTGGCATTTCTCAAAAGTCCGCGCAGCAGCTCTACCAGCTGCTGTTCTGCTATGGAAAGGCTCATGGCTTTTCTGTTCAGGTTCAGGCGCCATCCGATGTCTTCCATAATCTGCAGCAGCCGCTTTCTCAAGATTCCTGACTTTTCCTTAAATCCAATGAGGACATTCTCTTCCACTGTCATGTTTGGAAAGAGCATAGGTTCCTGGGGTACCATATAGACGCCCTTGGACAGCACCACCGAAGGCTTGAAGGAATTGATCTTTTCACCTGCAATGACCAGCTCTCCTTCATCCGGCTGGTAAATACCCATGATGATTTTCATCAGAGTGCTCTTTCCAGCACCGTTTCCGCCTATCAAAGCCAGCACCTCGCCCTTGCCAACATCCAGATCAATTCCTTTTAATACTGCGTTCAAACCAAATGTCTTAAAGACGCCGCGGGCAGAAAGCAGCATTTCATTAGAATCACATGTCTCTGCTTGACTCATGTTTACCCTCCTTAGTGCATCTGTTTTTGATATTTTTGTTTATTGCTCAAACATTTGTAACACTTGTAAGTATACGTGAACGAGATAAGTTTGTCAAGAGCTTTTAAGCATTTTAACCGTTTATCCCTCTATTTTTTTCATTTATTTTAGCATAATTACCCTCATTTTTTCTATTCTATGCCAATTTCCTCCACTATTTATTATTGACATTCATGTTTAGCTCTGATATACTAATCACAGAGTTAAACATTTTACCAAAATCTAAACATTTGTTTCCCGATACAAAAAATGGAGGTGCGTACGGTAGATATGAATTACGAAGATTCCCTGATTGTCAAAACAGCTTGGTACTATTATATAGAAAACATGACACAGCAGAAAATTTCCGAAAAGCTGGGCATATCCCGCATGAAAGTCATCAAACTATTGGATAAGGCGAAACAGACCGGGGTGATTCAATTTAAAATCTCGCCGGAGCGGAGCCAGCAGCTGATGATTGAGCAGAAGCTGACCACCCAATGGAATTTAAAGGACATCTTTGTGGTTCCCACGCCGCCAAGCGGTTCCAATCTGAATGAAACCATTGCTCAGGCAGCCGCTATGTATATAGGTGACCGTCTGACAGAAAACATGTTTATCAACATGGGCTACGGAGACACCCCCAGCCGGGTGTTAAACCACCTGGCCACGATTGCAGAGACACCCATTTCCGTGGTATCCCTCACAGGAGGAGTCAGCTATTATCTGCCCAATATCCGTTCCAACATTTTTAATGCCAAGCTCTATCTCTATCCGGCGCCGCTTCTCGTCTCTTCCAAGGAGATGTGCAAAGCCATGCGCAACGAGCCTCCCATTGAAGAGATTGCAAGAATGGTCCGTCTGGCAACCATGACAGTGGTCGGCATCGGAGCCATGAACGATGAGGCCACTATCATTTCCAACGGTATTTTAAACCAGAATGATTTCCTGTATCTTTCCATGCAGGGGGCAGTGGGCGACATCCTGACCCACTTCATTGATAAAGACGGAAAGCCGATTCACAGCGTAAATCTTTTTTGTATTATTTGGTTACTCTTTTCAGCACGCCTCTGGAGACATTAAAAAGTCTGAATAATGTTATAGGGATTTCGGGCGGCCCTCAGAAGGTGGAGGCTATCCGCGCAGCGTTAAGGGGCGGATATCTGGATGTGCTGATTACGGATGAAGAAACAGCCATGCAGCTGATTGATTTAAGCTGACAAAGATAATGTAAAGGAGGAGTTTACATATGTCAAAGAATCATTTTCTTACAGTCGATGCCGGAACGGGAAGCGTTCGGGCCGTCCTGTTTGACTTGGAGGGCAACCAGACCGCATGCGTACAGCAGGAATGGGATCACAAGGAAGATCCCAGATACCCGGGCAGTATGGATTTTAACTGGGAATATAACTGGAAGCTGACCTGCGGATGCATCAAGGGCGTGTTGGAGCAGTCCGGCATTTCCCCGGATGACATTGCCGCGATTTCCACCACCTGCATGAGGGAGGGTATTGTACTCTACGACAAGGACGAACACGAAATCTGGGCCTGCGCCAATGTGGACGCAAGAAGCACGGACGAGGTCAGCCAGCTTAGAAAGGCATACCCCGGACTGGAACAGGAATTATACCTGGAATCCGGCCAGACCTATGCCCTGGACGCACTTCCCCGCCTGTTATGGGTCAGGAATAAAATGCCGGACGTCTACGAAAAGATTGCATATGTGGGAATGTTTAACGACTGGCTGATCCATAAGATGACCGGGATTCTGGCCGTGGAGCCGAGCAACGGCTCCACCACTGGACTATTCAGCCTCAAAAACAGATCCTGGGATTCCTCCATTGCCAGACGCTGCGGACTGCGCACCGACATGTTCCCTGAAGTAAGGGAATGCGGCTCCAGAGCCGGAACCGTGACCGCACAGTGCGAGGAACAGACAGGACTGGCCCAGGGAACGCCTGTGATTGTAGGCGGCGGCGACGCGCAGCTGGGCTGTATCGGAGTAGGTGTTGTGAGGCCGAACCAGGCGGCTGTGTTCGGCGGAAGCTTCTGGCAGTATGAATACAATACAGCGGACGGCAGAACAGACGAGGAATGCAGAGTCCGGGTCAACTGCCACGCGGTGCCGAATGTATGGCAGTACGAAGCCCTGGCATTCAAGCCCGGCCTCGTGATGCGCTGGTTCCGGGACGGCTTCTGCCAGGCGGAAAAAGAGATTGCAAAGCTGAAGGGCACGGACCCCTATGATGTGATGAACGAGTACGCGAAGGACATTGCCGCAGGTTCCTACGGTATGATGTGTGTTTTCTCCGATGTTATGAACTTCATCAACTGGAAACACGCCTCACCTACCTTTACCAACTTCGAGCTGGATCCGGTGCGGTTTTCAAAATATACCTTCTACCGCGCAATCCTGGAAAATACAGCCATGGTAACCAAGGGCCATCTGGACCTGGTGCGCGAGGCAACCGGGAACCAGCCCGAGGATATCATTTTCGCCGGAGGCGCTTCCAAGAGCCCGCTGTGGTGCCAGATTTTATCCGATGTTCTGGGACTTCCGGTAAAGGTTCCGGCTGTCAAAGAAGCAACCGCCCTGGGCGCCGCGATTCTGGCAGGCTGCGGGGTCGGCATCTATAAAGATATGTCAGAAGCAGCAGAAAAACTGGTAAAATGGGATACCACCTATGTTCCGGATTCCGCCAATCATCAGCTCTACTGTGAAATGTACGAACAATGGCGCAGCGTTTACAAGGCTTCGCTGAATCTGTGCAGCCAGAATCTGACGAGGAGCATGTGGGCTGCCCCGGGATTATAAAACAGGAGGAATAGCAGAAAATGTTTATTGTAAATGAAAATGAAAAAGAGTACCGTTTTGGGGACAGCGGCCCCAAGTACCTGATGAAAGGCCCCAGAATGAATTTTGCCGTGGTCCAGTTCCAGTCAGGCCAGGATTTCAAGGCCCATTACCACAATATCATGGAGGAAGATTTCTTTATACTCGAGGGCGAAATCAATATCGTGGTGGACGGAACCGTACACCACTTAAAACAGGGCGACCTGATCCACATCGAACCGCTGGAAGTCCACTACTGCTTCAACCCATATGAGCGGACCGTGAAAATGATTTCCACTCTGGCTCCGTTCCAGGAGACGGATAAGGTGGAGATAGAGGATTATAAATTTTAATGAAAAGAGTGTCAGTCGGCAAGCGCAATATGACAGCAAAAGAGGGACTATCGGTGACGATGGTCCCTCTTTTGCGTTGAGCGGTAAAAGGCAAAATCCACAGGGCTGCCTTATAAATACCTTCTTAATGTACTTCAAACTTTTTTTATAATTTTATTAGCACTCACCTCTTGACAGTGCTAACAATCGTGTTATAATACAAACATAAAGTAAATAAAAACAAACAGTTCTATGAGCGAGGAGGATATAACGATGATGTTAATACCAAGAAGAAACTACGGACTTAATTTATTTGATGACTTTTTCAATGACCCATTCTTTACCAGCGCCTCCGAAAAGGGCGAGGACGCCAAGAAGCTTCCGGTGATGCGCACCGACATCATGGAGAAGGATGGAAACTATATTTTAGAGATTGAACTTCCAGGATTTAAGAAGGAAGATATCCGGGCAGAGCTTAAGGACGGATATCTGACCGTCAGCGCGGATATAACCAAATCCAGCGAGGACAAGGATGACAAGGGTACCCTGATTCACAAGGAACGCTATACCAGTTCATGTAAGAGAACCTTCTTTGTAGGCGAGCAGATTCGCCAGGAAGATATCAAGGCTGGTTTTGAAAATGGCATACTGAGGCTTCAGGTGCCAAAGGATGCGCCGAAGGTGGAGGAGACACCGAAGTATATTGATATTCTGTAATCATCATTGAGTGCCCACACTCCTTTTATATATATTAACCCTGATAAAGGACACAGCCGGTAATCGCCCCCACCCCCATCCCGGCTGTGTCCTTTTCGGCTTTTTTATATTCTTTATTTCATCCTATGCTTTCCACAAAAGCCGATCCTCCTTGATGGTGGCCAGTACCCTGATATTCCGTATCTCATCTGTCCCTGTTTCCAGAGGATTCTGTTCCAGCACCACAAAATCCGCCTTTTTTCCGGGTGTGACAGTTCCCTTCTCATTTTCTTCAAAATACTGGTATGCCCCGTTGACCGTCACTGCCTTAAGCGCATCCCAGACCGGAATGCGTTCCTCTGGTCCCAGCACCTTTCCCTCCCTGGTACGCCGGTTTACGGCGCACCACAGGGTCTCCATCATGTCCGGCATGATAACCGGGCTGTCCTGGTGCAGGGTGAAACAAATGCCCTCCTTTAGGGCCGAAGCAGCCGGACTGATGCGTCCTGCCCGCTCCAAACCAAAATTGCGCACGTGGATATCTCCCCAGTGGTATACATGGGCCAGGAAAAAGGAGGGAATGACACCCAGTTTTTTTACCCGCTCCAGCTGATCAAGCCCCAAAAGCTGGGCATGGATCATGACCGGCCGGATATCGCCCCTGTAAAAACCGGGCTTTCTGCTGTGCCCGCTCCCCAGCTCCCTGTAGACTGTTTCCAACTGGTCCATATACTGCTCTGCCGCCATATCACCGTTGCAATGGGCCAGAAGCTGCATGTCTTCCAGCTCTGCCTTCAAAACATTTTCCTTTACCTGACTGTCCTCCAGGGTATTATAGCCCCGGTAATTCTCTTTTGTTTCATAGGTCTCCGGGCACGTATCTCCCTGTCCCTTTTCCCGCACATCCGGCGTTTCCGGCAGATAGGGTGTCCGCATCCATGCCGTCCTTCCCTGGGGTGAGCCGTCCAGGAACATTTTATACCCGCCTATCTTCATATGCCCCTTATAGTTCTTTATATGGCTTTCAAATGTATTCCGGGCAGCATCACTGTCCCGGATATCCATATAGGAGATTAAATCCAGCTTTAAAAGTCCTGATTTCAGCAGCATCTGGTACAGCGGAACCAGCCGGCCTGCCATCAATCCCTCCTGGACCGTGGTGATTCCATAGGAAGCATAGAGCTCCTGGGCGCGGCCATAGGCAGTCAGAAAGTCCTCCGCCGACGGCATGGGGACGCGTCCCTGGAAGCCTAAGAATGCATTTTCCTCCATATATCCGGTCGGCAGCCCGCCTTCCATTTCTATGACGCCGCCCTGAGGCGCCTGTGTCTGTCCGGTTACACCCAGCAGGTTGAGGGCCATGGTGTTAAACACCCCCATATGACCTGACTGGTGTTTCAGTATTAATGGATTCTGAGGCGATGCCTGGTCCAGGACCTTCCTGCGGGGATGGCTGTGCTCCTTCAGGCGGTTATGGTCATAGCCGGATGCCGTGACCCATTTTCCTTCCGGAATCTTCTTGTCCGCAATGTATTGCCGGATGCATGTCAGAATGTCCTCAAAGCTGCGCGCCCCGCTCAGGTCCGCTTCCATTGTATGGCTGGCACAGGCAGTAAAATGGCTGTGGGAATCTATGAAGCCCGGCAGCATCACCCTTCCCTGCAAATCCAGCCTGCGGGTCTTATCCCCCGCCCTTTCCTTTATCTTTTCCCATGTCCCTGTCTCCAGGATTCTTCCGTCTTCCGTCAGCACGGCTTCCACCCGGGGGCATCTGTCCTCCATTGTAAGAATGGTGCCGTTATAGTAAAGCGTCTGAGCCATGTCCCGTCCTCCTGTTCTATGAATTGACTTTCCCTGTTTTTCTTAGTATAGTACCTATATCATAATACGCTGTACTGAAAGTATGCACATAAAAGGAGTTTCTTATGATACGCACTTGTATAACATGGATTAAAAAGCGCCCTGTCCTCTCACTCTTTTTCCTGATACTTATGTATCTGGTAATTGGGGCCGCGGCGCCTTTCTGTCACTATAAGCCGATCTCCCAGGAAACAGAAGAAACGGTATCGGCTGAGAGCTTCTATCAGGAGGGAGACAGTTCGGACCGCGCCATGATACTGGAAACCAATCAGAGCGCCTGGGATGAACGGATGCGCCTGATGAACCTGGCCAGGGAACGGATTATACTGTCCACCTTTGATTTCAGGGACGGCGATAGCCCCAGGGACCTGATGGCAGTCATGCTTCACAAGGCCGACCAGGGAGTCAGCATAAAGATACTGGTGGACGGGTTCTCCGGCCTGGTGCGCATGGAACCCTGCAAGCTTTTCTATGCCCTGTCCAGCCATCCAAACATTGAAATCAAGATTTACAACAAAATGAATCCCCTGCTTCCGTGGAAAACCCAGGGAAGGATGCATGACAAGTACGTGATTGTGGATGACTACGGATATATACTTGGAGGCCGGAATACCTTTGATTATTTCATCGGTTCCTATCCCACGGATTCCAGAAGCCATGATCGGGAGGTCCTGGTCTACAATACAGCCCACGGCACAGACAAGGGGCGGGACAGCTCCCTGTATCAGGTGGAAGATTATTTTGAGCAGGTATGGAATCTGGATGTGTCCACCCTGTTCCACGACAGCCAAACGACAGCAGACAGGACCTCTGTCCGGAATGCCGCGGCCATGCTGAGGGAGCGCTATAAGGTTCTGGCCATGAAATATCCGGAACTGCTGGACAGTGAGAAGGATTCCGCCGGCTGCGGGACCCTTCCCGGCCAGCCCGGCTGTCCGGCTCTGCCCATGGATTCCAGTATCAACGATGACGTTTCCCCGGCCTTCCCTCTGACCCCCATTCAGTCGAAGGCCCTGGAGTATTACGGAGCCAGCACCGTTCCCACGGGAAAAATCACCCTGGTGTCCAATCCCACCGGTATCTACGGAAAGGAGCCGGTGGTCTTTCACACCATGTCCGTTCTTATGAAGAACGCTAAAAAGAGTGTGCTGATTCACACTCCCTATGCGGTGTTCAATGACTATATGTACGATACCATGAAGGAAATCACGTCCCGGGTGCCGGTGACCATGATGGTTAACTCCGTTGAAAACGGCGACAATTTCTTTGCCTCCAGCGATTATCCCATGCACAGGGACGCATTTTGGGATACCGGCATGGGGATTCTGGAATATGACGGCGGCCTCTCCTACCATGGCAAATCCCTTGTCATAGATAGTGAGCTGTGCGCCGTGGGGTCCTACAACTTCGATTTGCGCAGCACCTATCTGGACACAGAGCTTATGCTGGTCATCCAGAGCCGGGAGCTGACAGCCCGGCTGGAAGAATACATGGTCTCCTATCAGAAGGACTGCCGCCGTCTGCTGCCGGGCGGAGCATATGAAATACCGGAACATCTGACCATTGCAGATGTTCCGGCGTATAAAAGGGCGGCCTGGAAGGTGGTGGGCTTTGTGATGCAGCCCTTCCGTTTCCTTATATAACTTTTTTGTCCCTCCATTTTCCTGCGAGGTAACGGCTGAAGGATATGGCATAATTGGCAATCCAGCCCATGGGCACCGCGTACCACACGGCTGCCACGCCCCATATGGGTGCGAAATGTAAGGCCGCATACACACGTATGGTCAGATTCACCAGATTGGCGATGGTAAATACCAGCACATCCCCGGAGCCCCGCAGAACTCCGTCCGTACACGCCTTCATACCGATGAATACAAAGAAGTAGGCGATAAAGGACAGGTATCCCGTGCCCGCCCCATAGGCTTCACGGCTCATGCCGTCTCCCAGGAAGGAGGTTATGATAGGGCCGTTAAGCAGCGCCACTATCACGGCTATGATGACGGAGAAACCGGCCACAATGCCGTAGCTGGCCCTGTATCCCTCCTTCACCCGTTCCATCTTTCCGGCGCCGATGTTCTGGGCCGTGAAGGTGGCCACGGCGTTGCCCGTTGCAATCATGGGCACCACGCAGATGGACTCAATCCTGCTTCCCGCTGAGTAACCTGCCAAGGCAGCGGAACCAAACCCATTAACCACGGACTGGACCAGCAGCATTCCGATGGATACAATGGACTGCTGGAGAATGGACGGCACCGCGATTCTGGTCCCTGCTTTTAACATGCTGCTGTCGTAGAGCCGGAAACCATCCCCGTCCTCCTGTTCATATCCCTTACATTTTTTCATCAGGATACCGAAGGATATCAGGGCGGATATTCCCTGGGCCATGACAGTCGCTATGGCAACACCGTCCACTCCCATCCCCAGCCATGTGACAGATATAATATCCAGAACCACGTTCAGGACAGAAGAAAATATGAGAAGGTACAGAGGTGTCCTTGAATCCCCCATGGCGTTGAATATGGCGGCAAGGACATTGTACATGAACAGGAACGGCATTCCCAAAAAGTAAATACCCAGGTAAAGCTTTGCCTGGCCCATGATATTGGCCGGCGTCTTAAGAGATTCCAGTATAAGGCCGTTCAGGTAAAAACCCGCGCTCCCCAGCAGAATGCTCACAAAAAGGAAGGTAATCAGGGCCGTGGAAATGGATGTTTTCATCTTTCCGTGCTGCCTGGCTCCCAGATACTGGGAGGTCAAAACCGATGCGCCGTTTCCTCCCCCTATGGCTATCATGATAAACACATTGGTCAGTGCATAGGAAGCGCCCACAGCCGCCAATGCGTCCTCGCCCACAAAATTTCCCACAATCATGGAGTCCGCCATATTGTAAAACTGCTGGAACAGGTTTCCCAGTATCATGGGAAGGGCAAACAGGAGAAGGCGCCGCCCCGGTCTCCCTTCCGTCAAGTCAATCCGCTTCTTTATCTGTTTTTCCTGTTCACGGCTTTTTGCTGCACTCTGATTCATCTTCTTCCCTCAATCATTCATTTGTATGGATACACGTCTTAAATTCTTCAAGCAGCTCCCCAAAGAAACCAAGGGCTTCGTCCACCGGCCGGGTGGTGGACATATCCACGCCGCAGAGCTTCAGAAGATCGATGGGCTTCATGGAACAGCCTCCGCTTAAGAACTTCTTATACCCTTCCAGCGCGCCTGGCTCCCCGCTCATAATGCGGCTGCTGATAGCCACGGCTGCCGAAAATCCCGTGGCATACTGATATACATAAAAAGGTGTGTAGAAATGTGGAATTCTCTCCCATTCATAATCAATCTGACGGTCCACTGTCATGGCCGGCCCAAAATAATCCGTATTCAGCTGGCGGTACGCATTGCACAGACTCTCAGCCGTCAGGCTCTCCCCACTGGCCGCCCTTTTATGGGCCATATCCTCAAACTCCGCAAACATGGTCTGACGGAACAGGGTTCCCCGGAAGCTTTCCAGGAAATGATTGAGCAGGTATGCCTTTTCCTCCCTGCTGCCTGCCTTCTTGAGAAGATGGCGTATCAGAAGCGCCTCATTGCAGGTAGAAGCCACCTCTGCCACGAATATCTTATACCCGGCATAGGTAAATGGCTGGTTTTTGTCGGAATACCAGGTATGGATGGAGTGCCCCATTTCATGGGCCAGGGTAAACACATCGTTGAGGGTGCCATGGAAATTCAGCAGCACATAGGGATGGCTGCCATAGGTTCCCCAGGAATAAGCGCCGCTGCGCTTGCCTTCATTTTCATAGACATCAATCCACCGGTTGTCAAATCCCTGCCTTAACAAGGACAGATACTCCTCTCCCAGCGGTTCCAGCCCCTCCAGAACAATGGCCTTGGCCTCCTCATAGGTGTAATGGCGGTCAGCCGCTGCCACCATGGGTACATAGAGGTCATACATGTGAAGCTCATCCACCCCCAGCACATCCCCCCTCACCCGGGTATACTCATGAAGCTTTGTGATATTCTCCCGCACCGCCTTCACCAGATTGTCATAGACCAGCTCCGGCACCTCGTTGTCAGCCAGGTAGTATTCCCGGCTGGAGGCATACTTCTTCGCCTTTGCGTAGAACACGGCCTGCTTCACATTGGAGGAAAATGCAGCTGCCAGTGTATTGGAAAACTGTTCATATACACTGTATAACCCCTCAAACGCATCCTTACGTATCCTGCGGTCCTGGTTCTCCATCAGGGAAATGTAATTGCCGTGGGTAATCTGGATGCCCTCCCCATTCTCCCCCGTGATAACAGGAAATTTCACATCCGCATTGTTGAACATGGTAAAAATCTGGCTGGCGCCCTGCGTGGCGTCATAGGATTGGGCCAGAAGTTCTTCCATCTCAGCGGACAGGGTATGATCCCGCCTGGCGAGAATGATTTCCAGCGCCCGCTTAAAATGACTGATTCCGTTATCCGTTTCCATGTACCGGTCCAGAAGCTCCCGGTCCATGGACAGAATTTCCGGCACCAGGAAGGAGCTGTTCTCAGCCGCCCTGTAGGACAGCGTCTGGACCCTGGAAAACATATCCTGGTATCTCTGCACCGTGGTATCCTCGTCGGAACGCATCCTGGCATAGACATACAGGCGCTCTATCTTCTGGGAAAGCCTGTCGTCGAAAGAAAGGCAGGCATAAAGGGTATCCGCGCTGTCAGCCAGCCGCCCCTTGTAGGAAGCATATTCGTTTATTTCCCCGGAGGCCTCTTTAAACATCTGTTCCCACAGACCGTCCTCCGCCACCATATCCTCCAGTTTCCAGGTATCCTTTACATCTGCTTCGCTTCGTTTTTTCATGCAGAACACACTCCTTCCAATACTATATTAAATTGGCGCCCTATTAAATTCACCTATATCAAATTCGCTGCCAGAGGCACCACAATAACGGTCATCAGTCCCGCCACCGCAATGGAGAGACTGCTCATGGCGCCCTCGATTTCCCCCATCTCCAGCGCCTTGGCTGTCCCCACCGCATGGGCGCTGGTTCCCATGGCAAGGCCCTTTGCCACGGGATGACGGACTTTTAAAAGCTTTAACACAGTCTCCCCTGCCATATTGCCTAACACCCCCGTAAGTATGATGCTCATGACCGTCAGTGTGACGATTCCTCCCGCCTCCTGGCTGATACCCATTCCGATGGCCGTGGTAATGGACTTGGGAAGCAGTGTCACGTAGTGGACATGGGTCATGCCCAGCACCTTACACATGAGAAAAATGCTCACCGCGCTGGTGATTACCCCCGACGTAATACCCACCGCCACGGCGTCGGCATGTTTCTTCAGCAGATGCAGCTGCTTATACAATGGGATTGCCAGACAGACCGTGGCCGGCGTGAGAAGCCAGCTGAGATAAGACGCACCTTTATTATATGTTTCATAATCCATTCCTACTCCCAGAATGCAGGCAATAATCAGGGCCGCCGACACCAGAAGCGGATTCAGGATAGCCAGTTTTGTTTTATTCTTAAGCCAGCAGGCAAACAGGTAGGCGCCTATGCTGAGCACAAGACCGAAATATTGCGTCTGTTCCAGTATCAATCGTATTCCTTCCCTCATGTCACTGCTCCTCCCCGCTGTGTTTCCTGCCCATGACCCACTGGGCCATGCATCCGGTCACCGCCATGACCAGAAGGGTGGATATGCCTATGATGATCAGAAAGGGCACCAGAACTGCCCTTACCTCCCCGATGCACTCCACAATTCCAACCGTTGCCGGTATGAACATCATGGTCATGGTATCCATGAGAAAATTGCCCGATCCCTCCACGCTCTCCAGCTTCACGGACCCGCACATAAGGGCTGCCAGCATGATAAACAGGCCGTATACACCGGCCGGCACAGGCAGGGGCACCATATGATTCAATACCTCTCCCGCCAGGGTAATGCCCATGATAATTCCTATCTGCTTTACATATCTCATATCTTTTGTTTCCTCCTGCTGCGTTAGAGCGTGTTTTCAGCCATGCTCTGATTATGTTTGAAATTCGCACGGCCTTTATTCTACCACTGCATTTTTCCATAATCAACCCGAAGACAGATAAATACACAAGAAATACAATCTTACCGTTGCAATGGAGACCTTCCTGCCCTACAATATAGGAAAGTCCAAAGGCAGGAGTCCAGGAGGCCGCGCCCGCATGAACATGACGCATATGAACACCACACATACAAACATTACTCATACAAACATTACTCATACAACAACATTATCCCGGAAAGAACAGGAAGATATACACAGGATTACTGCCCTGTGCCGCCTCGCGGACGGCCTGAGTCTTTCCTGCCCCGGGGACGGGGATGAATACTGGATTCTGGAGGAGGATACGACTGCGGCTGCTTTTCTGGCCGTGTATAAAACAGAGGTAACCATGTGGGAATGCTGTGCCTTCACACACCCGGATTTTAGAAGAAAAGGATATTTTTCCCTGCTCCTGGAACAGGTCTGCCGCTACAGCGAAGCCCTGGGAGAGCCGGAACTCTGCTTTGTAACCGATAACAAATGCCCGGCGGCCATGGCCGTTCTCCGGGAACTGGAGGCAGAGCTTTGGAATGAAGAATATATGATGGAATATGATGTACCGGCAGCCGGAACCGCTTATGAGAGCGGAACATCCGTCTCCCAGGCCTCCCTGCCGGACACGGAACCGGACACGGAACTGGACATGGACATCCATACAACTCCGGAAGGATTGCTTATCTGCGCCCGAATACCCGGGGACAACTCCCCCGCGGATGGGAATGGCGTTACCTCCCCAGATACAAATTCCGGCACGGACAACGTGCCGGGCGCCTGCGTCGCCTGCCGTCTCTCCCTAAACGGCACCAGCGCCTATCTGTACAGCCTGGAGACTGTCCCGGCCCTGCGCCGCCGGGGGCTGGCCGGCCGTTTCCTTGCGCAGCTTATCCGGCATCTGGAGCGTAAGGGTATCCGGCGGATCTGCCTCCAGGTTTCCGGCTCCAATGAACCTGCCCTGCGGCTCTATCGAAAAACAGGGTTCCGCATCACGGAAACCCTGTCCTACTACCTCTACTAAAGCCTGTTTGAAACGGCTGTTTTACAGCCCTTGTCAGTCCCTGCGCACCGTGACGCCCTGGGCTTCGATTTTCTTGCGTATCTCCAGCATCTTCATGTCTGTGCCGGCGATGACTTCCGCACACTGCTTCAGTTCCTCGCTGATTTCTCCGTTATCGTCAATAAAGGATTTCTTATACTTCAGCTGATGGTCCAGGCTGGCCCAAAAGTCCATGGCAATGGTACGTATCTGTACCTCCACACGGATTGGCTTCTTGCTGTCAGAGAAAAACACCGGTATCTCGATAATCATGTGGTAGCTCCGGTATCCGTTGGGCTTGGGATTCTGTATATAATCCTTCACCGCAATCACCTTTACATCATCCTGCCTTATCAGCATATCCGCAACTTCATAGATATCATCCAGGAAGGAACAGATAATCCTGATTCCGGCCACATCATCCAGATTTTTCTCCATGGACTCCAATGAGATCTCAAAACCCCTGCGCTGCAGCTTTTCAACGATGCTCTTGGGCTTCTTTACACGGGACTTTATCATCTCGATGGGATTGCGCTGGTTCTTGACGGACAGCTCGTCGTTCAGCACTTCCAGCTTTGTCTTAACCTCCCTGATTGCACAGGTATACCTCATCATAGCCTGCTGGAACTGGTGAGCCTGGTCAACCCACACAAGATGATTGATGAGTGAATCGGTGTAATTGCCGTTGCCGAAAGGTATCATTCCCGGGCTTGATACCAAGTCAGAATCCAGTATCCAGTGTGAATCTTGTATCCCTTTTTGTAACTCACTGATGTAGGATACTCTGATCTCGGGGTATGCTTTTTGTGCCAGGCAATTCCCGCAAAGAAAAATAAAGAACAGACAGTTCATTAGCTGAACTGCCTGTTTTTTAAGAATTTTATTCATAAAATTATCTTCTGTTCTATCTTTTCAACTGTTCGTTCATAGCAGCGGCAGCTTTTCGTCCGTCGCCCATGGCAAGGATAACGGTGGCACCGCCACGAACGATATCTCCTCCGGCGTAAATCATCGGGATGGACGATTGCATACTGTCATTCACGGCAATTGTTCCCTTACGTCCCAGTTCCAAGCCTTTGATAGATGAAGGTACAATCGGGTTGGCACTCAATGGAGTGTTAC
>ENA-OPSG01000562-OPSG01000562.1-human-gut-metagenome-genome-assembly--contig:-NODE-562-length-23544-cov-3.226063_pt1 | contig 23544 bp, 22 predicted proteins | sample MGYA00241454_ERZ501900 | MGnify/ENA primary metagenome ERZ501900 (study PRJEB25962, sample SAMEA2042225) | human gut metagenome | biome: human gut; feature: human-associated habitat; material: faeces... | reverse complement strand
ATACAGGGTGATTTACCATGCCCATCCGGCCAACATCATTGCACTGACCTTTGTAAAACAAAACATTCCTAAAAAGCCACCAATTGAGCCTCCTAAAAAGGCCACAAAAAAGAGGAATGATTCAGGAACACGCCACAAATGTCTTTTAGCCTTGTATTTATCTATACCCATAACTACAAACAGAAATACATTTACAGCAATATAGTATAAAAAAAGTATATTACAAATCATTAACTTTCCCTTACAATATGTCTCCAATCTAAATCCCCTCTATCAAGAGCAAGAAGTAGAGCTTCTGCCGTAGCAAGGTTACTAGCTAAAGGTATGTTGTGTATATCACATAATCTTAAAACTGAACCTATATCTGGTTCATAATTTTTTGACGCAACAGGGTCACGTAAAAATATTACAAGGTCTATATCGTTATTAGCAATCTGAGACCCTAACTGCTGTTCTCCACCTAAATGACCAGCTAAATATTTGTGAACTGGTAAATTTGAGGTTTCCTCAATAAGTAAACCTGTTGTTCCTGTTGCATATAATTCATGTTTCACTAAAATATGCCTATATGCAATACATAAATTTTCCATTAAAGTCTTTTTGTTATCATGTGCTACTAAAGCAATGTTCATTTTATCACCTCTAAAACATAGATTTTGGTTTTTTCATTCCTACACTTAATACAATGCCAATGCAAATCATATCAACCCACATAGCACTCCCCCCATAACTCATAAAAGGAAAAGGCATTCCAGTATTAGGTAAAATACCTGTGGCAACACCAACATTTACAAAAGTTTGAAAGCAAAGCATACCAGCCACTCCTCCAGCGACCAAAGCTCCAAGATTGTCTTCAGAAGCCAAAGAAATTTTTATACAACGGCTTATTATAACAAACATAACAGCTAATACCCCCAAGCATCCCAAAAAACCAAATTCTTCACCTACAACCGAAAAAATAAAGTCGTTGTGAGAATAGGGTAAGTAACTAAGCTGGTTTATTGTACCATTATATAATCCTTTTCCTCTCAACTGTCCAGAACCAATCGCCCAAATAGAATTTTTAGTCTGATAATAATTTGACGATGCTAAATCTGGATTTACTAAAGGAAGTATTCTATCTATTTGATATTCGTTTAAAAATAAACTCAATATCCTATGGTTCTCGCTTATTAAATCCAAATAGAAAATTATCGCCATCGGTATTATAATTAATAAAACAATTTTAATATACTTAAAACTTATTTTACCAATAAACAATTCCGTCACTAAAATAGCCATAAGGACCAAACTGGCCGAAAGAGAAGGCTGAATTTTTATTAATATTGCTGGAATAGCAGTAGCTATACACAACAAACATAGTATACTTATATTATTAATCTTTTCTCGGAATTTGTCAATAAATTTTGCAATATAAATTATCATAAAAATTTTTGCGAACTCTGACGGCTGTAATCCAAATAACCATCTTCTAACATTTCCATCATTATTTCCTGTACCAATAAGCAATACTAATATTAATATGATTATATTAAAGATATATATAAAAATGTAAAATTTACACAAATTCTCATAATTGATTAATGCTGCTATTATCATTAAAAAAATCCCTGTAACAAACCATATCATCTGGCTTATATATTCACTTTGGGGTCCATTAATGTTTATTCGTGTTGCACTACCTATAATAATTATACCAAATATCGCAAGTGCAAAAACAGATAGCACCAAAATATAATCACAATTTTGGAGCTTCTTTTTTATCTCCAAATCTATCACATCCTAATTGTAATTTAAGTTTTCTTCAAAGGTATTGAAGCATTTATCATAGATGTATTATTTTCATTCGTAAAATTTAAAACCACACCATATGAGTCCACATCTGCATAATTTGAAATAATATTTATAATATCATTCTTAATTTCTGCAAGTAATTCAGGTGAAAATTTAAATCTATCCTGAGTAATAATATACTTTAATCTTCGGTTAGCTACACAACCTGATGCGTTTTCCTGATTAAAATCATTTTCAAATTTTATCATAAAAACTCACCCCTTAACAAACATTGCTTTTATTGTACCTAATAATGTTTTCTTTTCAAAAGAATTTTCATCATTATTATCTTCACCTAAAATAGTTTTTACAATATTTCTGTATGCTAAGCCTGCTTTAGATTGTTGATTTGAAACCAGCAAATCGCCCTTATTTGAAGCTACCACAACATCTTCATCCTCTGGAATTATTCCTAAAACATCAACTGCTAAAATTTCATTAATATCTTCTGGTGACATCATTTCATTTCTTTTCACCATATCTTTTCTTAAACGATTAATAATTAACTTTGGTTTATGCAATCCATTAGCTTCTAACATTCCTATAATTCTGTCAGCATCCCTAATTGCTGAAATATCAGGTGTAGTAACAACAATGGCACTATCTGCTCCAGCTATAGCATTCTTAAATCCTTGTTCTATACCAGCAGGGCAATCAATAATTATATAGTCAAAGCATTCATCTTTTAATGTATCACATAACTTTGCCATTTGCTCAGGTGTTACTGCATTTTTATCTCTCGTCTGTGCTGCTGGGAGTAGAAATAAATTTTCATAATGCTTATCCCTTACCAAAGCTTGTTTCAAGCGACAGTTACCTTCTATGACATTTACTAAATCATAAATAACTCTATTTTCCAAACCCATTATTACGTCCAAGTTTCTTAATCCAATATCTGCATCAAGAACTACTACTTTCATTCCAACAGCAGCCAAACCAGTTCCAATATTAGCTGCTGTTGTTGTTTTTCCAACGCCACCTTTACCAGATGTAATTACTATTACTTCGCTCATTCTTTTGCCTCCTCTAAATATGTTTAATGTAAAACTTTTTAATTTTAGAATTTGTAGGTTATAATAGTGTCTTTACCCTCATATAATAACATATTTTTATTTATAATAAATAGATAATCGAACACTATATTACTACAACTTTTTGCAATTAATGAAGTAAAGTGTCATAACTTTTCAGTTCTGACTCATAATCCAACTTTAAATATTCAGATATGGCGGCTTTTGCAACTTTAGGTGCAGGACCCGTTGTTCCATTTCCAAAAGGAATAATAACACATACTGAAATTTGTGGGTCCTCTAATGGAGCAAACGCAACAAAAGTTGTATGCTCACTTCTTTTAGAAGATTGTTGTGCTGTACCAGATTTGGCTGCAACATTAACCGGGAAATCTTTAAAGTAACTCCTCAATGTTCCTCTTGGTCCAGTAGTAACAAGAAACATACCTCTGAAAATTGCATCTAAATTTTCTTTTTTTATTTCAATCTTACTTTCAACTTTTGGTTGATATTCTTCTTCAATTTTTCCATCGTTAGTAGTAATCTTGTTTAAAAAGTGCATAGAATACCTAGTTCCACCATTTGCTAATGTAGCTACATACTTTGACATTAAAGCTGATGTATAATTATTATAAGATTGTCCTATAGCAGTTCTAATAGTGTCACCTGCAGACCACTTATAATCACTTTCCTTTGCCTCAACATCTCTCTGTTGTGTAATGTATTTTTTATACTCTGGAGATGAAATGTGAGTAGGGTATTGACTCATAGAGTCATAGAGTTCAGAAATTTCAACACCAGTAGGGCTATTTAAGCCGAAAGCTTCCATATACTTATTTAATGTATTTATACCACTTAAATCTCCAGCCCCTTTATTCATTCTATAGGCTACTGTATAGAAAAAGTAATTACAAGATACTTCAAGTGCCTCTGAAACATTTACATTCCCATGAGAACCACTGCCACTACCTATCCAGCATCTAGCATATGGTTTACCTGCGTCTTTAAATGTACCCTTATCGTAAATACCTGTATTTGGTGATATAATTCCTTCTTGTAATCCAGCTGTAGCCGTAATCATTTTAAAAGTAGAACCTGGAGCTCTTGGCTCACTGAAAGGTCTGTTTACCATAGGTGTAGTAGGGTCATTCTGCAATTCAAGATAGTATTCGTTGTTAAAATCATTAACTAATTCATTGTTATCATATGAAGGATAAGATACAGCAGCTAAAACCCCACCAGTTTTCACATCTGTAACAACAACTGAACCTGTGCAAGGGTCCATATTTGTCATCTGAGGGGTAATCTCTCCGGATTTAATTTTTTCTAGTAAAGCACTACCACCAGACATTCTTCCAGACTTAACATTATCTATAACTCCATCATTATTTGTAATTTGACCTTGTTCAAATAAGGCTAAAAAAACTTGACTTTGTGAAATAGCTCCACTTTCAAATCCTTTTAAGAATATTTCTCTTGCCTTATCTACGTCTTTTAATGAATCTTTATCCTGAGAAATAATATACTTCTTTATGCTATCCTGTACATTACCATCTTTCGAATTAAGAATATTCTTTATATGAACATTATCGCTTTTTATCATAGATTTAAAAACATCTGTGATTGAATATCCATATTTATCAACTCCTGAAAGTTTCGCTAATTGAGCATTCCTTAACTCTGTCTCTAATGCATCATATATTTTCTTCTGCAATTCAGAGTCGACTGTTAGGTATACGTCCTTTCCTGCAATAGGGTCTGTTCCTTCATTTTCCACAGTTCTAATTCTTCTTCCTGAACTATCTACTTCAATGTATTGAGACCCATCTTGTCCATTTAATTTTAGTTCATAGGCTTTTTCTATACCATCTTTTCCTATTACGTCGTTCATTGTATAATTATATTTTGAATATTCATCTAATTCAGTATCAGTTATATTTCCAATGTATCCTAAAATATGTGCAAAATATTTTCCATATGGATAATTTCTTAATGGTTGCATATCTACATAAACACATGGAAATGAAGATGCTTGTTCTTGTAAAGATGTAACTGTTTTCTCAGAAAGATTATATGCTATAGTAAGTGGAATATATTTTGAATATCTTTGTTGATATAATTTACAGCGTAATCCTAATAATTTACTAGCTTCCAAATCCGAAAGATTTTCATCTATCTCAAACTTTTCCCTTAAAGCCTTAAAAGATTCATCAGCTGTTAAACCTTCATCTATATTCATATCCTTTTTCCATTGTTTTTCTCTTTTTTCACTTTCATTAAATAAAAAACTATGTGGAGACTCTGCAGTTATTGGAAAATCAATTACAATCTTTTCGTTATTAGCTTCTAAAAGTGTAATTAAATTCTGAAGCACATCATTTAAATTGTCAACTCCAATACTAGGATCAATATTAACTGCATACGAAGATGTATTAGTTGCAATTTCTCTTCCATATCTATCATATATTATACCTCTAGGTGCTGATACAGTAACATTACGAATAGCAGTACCACTAACTTCTTTACTATAATAATCTCCCGATGTAATTTGTAAAGAATATAACTTAACAATTAGCATAATAAAAAGCAGTCCCATAATTATATGCATAAATCTAATTCTATATGAAGTTTTATTTTTAATAGCTTCAATTATATCATACATAGTAAAGACCTCTAAAACATTCTATTAGTATACTTGCTTCCACGATACAAAAAATAGTTATATATCACTCTATATAATAAATATACTATAAACGAAAATATTCCATTGTAAATCATGGAAGGTATTATTTTATTTACAATAAAGAAGGGTAAATTCGTCGCACCTTTTAAGAGAACATTTAATACAAAGAAAAAAAACTCATAGCCTAATGTTGCTACAACAGATGTAACAACTGAAACTAAAAAATTATCCTTGTACAAACTTCTACACACTATACCAACGATATATCCTATTATGGCATATAGAAAAAGATTTGAACCAATATATTGACCGTAAAAGCAATCATGCAACAGTCCACCAATTATTCCTAGAAACAATCCATCACTTTCTCCCTGCATAAAAGCAACACAAATAACAAGTAAAAGCATTAAATTTGGCATTATGCCATCTATGGCTATATGTTGAATAAATGTAGTTTGTAAAATAAAAGAGAAAATCATAAGCATAATATATATCAAATATTTCATAATTTCCTCCTATTGATTGTTAGTTGTTGTTTCGACCAATGTCTTTTCAAAATTCTTATTAATAATCAACACATAATCTAAGTGCTTAAAATCAACAGAAGGGCTGATAATAGCATAATGCATTCCTGTCTTTTTATCCACTGTAAGCCTCTGAACATTACCTATAGTAATTCCTTCAGGGAAAATGTTGCTTAAATGAGAGGTAACTATAGTATCACCTATAAGAATATCAGACACATCTTCGGAATATTGCATTTTACACATACCATTTTCATTTAAATCACCTGTAACATATCCAATATTATCTCCTCTAAGTGTTTGAGAACTAACAGCATCTGAATCATTTATTATTGAAATAACTTTTGAATAGTTGTAACCACATTCTGTAATTTTGCCTACCAAACCGTCTTGTGTCATAACAACCATATTTTTACTTAAACCACTATCTGTTCCTTTGTCAATTGTAAAAGTGGAAAACCAATTACCTGGGTCTTTTCCAATAACCCTAGCTCCAACAACGGAATAATTTTTGTATTGATTTTTTATATCTAACAAAGCTTCTAATTGTGAATTTTCGTTTTCTATTAGATTTAATCTATTTAATTCAGCTCTAGCATCAAGAAGTTCCTTTTTCAAAATATCATTTTCAGTCGAAAGAGATTTTACAGAAGTAAAATATTTTTTCTTATCTTTTAACCAAGAAAAGACACCTGTATTAAATGTTTGAACAGGTGCAATCAATAATCCTAGAGAAGATTCAATAAAAGTAGGTGCCTTTCTATCCACAGACAATATAGCTGTCAGAATTGATATTAACACCAAAAAAGTCATAACAATTTTACGTTTTCCAGAAAAATTTTCCAACTAAAATTCTCCTTGTCTAAGTATTTTTGTAGATGTATTAATCTTATCAGCGATTGTCTCATCTTCAACAATTTTCCCAGTACCTCTAACAACACAAGTAAGAGGGTCATCAGCAACAAACACAGGCATATGCGTTTCTATACTAATAAGCTTATCTAATCCATCAATTAAAGCTCCACCACCTGTTAAATATATACCTTTCTCTATTATATCAGCTGAAAGTTCTGGCGGTGTTTTTTCCAATGTTATTTTTATAGCATCTACAATCGTTTCTATAGATTCAGCCATTGCAGCTTTTACCTGATGGGTATTAATTGTTAATTGCTTAGGTAATCCTGTACTTAAATCTCGTCCTTTGACTTTCATTTCTTTTAATTGAGTTGTTGCATCAATATAAGCACAGCTTAACTTAATTTTTATACGTTCAGCAGTTCTTTCACCGATAGCAATATTATACTCCTTACGTACAAAATTAATAATATTTTCATCAAAATCATCGCCAGCCACTCTAACAGACTTACTAGCTACTATACCACCAAGAGAAATAACTGCAACTTCGCTTGTACCTCCACCTATATCCACTATCATACTGCCTGTTGCCTCAGCAATATTTAAATCGGCACCAATAGCTGCTGCCATAGGTTCATCAGTAACTAAAACCTGCTTATCTTTAGCCCCTGCAGCTACGGCAGCCTCAATAACAGCTCTTTTTTCTACTTCTGTAACACCAACAGGAACACTTATTACAACACGAGGTTTCGGTCCAAACATTGACTTTGGATAAGCTGATGAAATAAAATACTTCAACATTGCTTCAGTAACGTCAAAATCAGCTATAACACCACTTTTCATAGGCTTAATAGCTGTTATATTTCCTGGAGTTCTTCCAAGCATAGCCTTAGCTTCACTACCTACAGCCAAAACTTCTCTTGTAATTGAATCCACTGCAACAACTGATGGTTCATTCATTACAATGCCTTTTCCTCTAACGTACACTAGAGTATTTGCTGTACCTAAGTCTATTCCCATATCTTTATTAAACATCAATTTACCTCCGTTTATTAACATTAAAAATGCTAAATTACATATAGCTCTATAATACAACTTTTTTTAGGCTTTTTCAACATATTATTATATTATTTTTTAATGACGGTCTAAGTTTTTTTACCATTTTATATTAACATACCCAAAAATATCATTTTTACAGTTTACAAATTCAAAAATTAAATATATAATATACAGAGTTTTATGCTGGAGGATATATTATGAAGAAACCATTAATTGTCATTGCAGGTCCTACAGCCTGTGGAAAAAGTGCTGTATCAGTGGAACTTGCCAAAATGATAAACGGAGAAATTATTTCTGCTGATTCTATGCAAGTTTACAAAGGTATGGACATAGGTACTGCTAAAATTTCTAAAGAAGAAATGGGAGGAATAAAGCATTACTTGATAGACTGTTTTAATCCTGACGAAGAATTTTCTGTAGCTATTTTTCAAAATATGGCAAAAAAGGCTATAGATGAAATTCTAAAAAAGGGCAAGTTACCTATACTTGTTGGTGGGACAGGTTTTTATATTAATGCACTCATTAATGATAATGATTTTAGTTCTGCTAAACGTGACTATACTGTAAGAGAGGAATTACAAACCTTGCTTGATGAAAAGGGTGCTGAGTTTATTTATAACAAATTGAAAGAATGTGACCCTGAATACGCAAGTATAGTACATCAAAATAACACAAAAAAAGTTATTCGTGCTTTAGAGTATTATTTAGAAAATCACGAAAAATTTTCCGAATACAATAAAAGAGAGAAATTAAAAGAATCTATTTATGACTTGAATTTTTTTGTTTTAAATATGGACAGAGAAAAGCTTTATGACAGAATAGAAAAACGAATAGATTTAATGTTGGAAGATGGATTAGTAGATGAGGTAAAATCTCTATATCCTAAATACAATGAAAATTTGGTTTCTATGAGGGGATTAGGTTATAAAGAAATTGTGTACTATTTAAAGGGAGATTTGTCTCTTGATGAATCTGTAATGTTACTAAAAAGAGAGACAAGACATTTTGCAAAACGACAATTAACATGGTTTAAACATCAATGCAACGGAAATTGGATAGATGTAGATAATTTTAACTCTACAAATGAAATAGCACAACACATAAAAAGCGAAATAGAGAGGAATAGAATATGTTTAAAGAATACATTATAAATGAATTTGGTATTAATCCTAAGGTTGCTGATATCTGCTTTGATGCCGAGAAAAAAGTTGAAAAATATTTTAAAAAAATAGATGAAATAACTGAATATAACCAATGTAAAGTTATTAAAGCCATGCAAAAAAATAGACTTTCAGAAGCTCATCTCAATGGTACTACTGGTTACGGATATAATGATATCGGACGTGACACCTTAGAACAAATTTATGCTGATATATTTAAGGCAGAGTCTGCTCTGGTTAGACAACAAATCATTTCAGGTACACACGCTCTTACTGTTGCTCTTTTTGGAAATTTAAAATACGGCGACGAATTAGTTTGCGTTGCTGGTGAGCCTTATGATACACTCCAAAGTGTTATTGGCTCTGTAAGAGAAGTTAAAGGTTCTCTTGTTGAGCATGGAATAAAGTATAAAGAGGTTTCTTTGCTTAGTGATGGAACTATAGATTTTGACGGAATAAAAAATACTGTTACACCAAGTACTAAACTTGTAGAAATACAGCGCTCAAAAGGTTATGAATATAGACCAAGTTTATCAATAGAAACTGTTGAAAAAATAATAAAGATTGTTAAATCAATAAATCCAAATATTATTTGTATGGTTGACAACTGCTATTGTGAATTTGTCGATACTATTGAACCAACTGAAGTTGGTGCCGATTTAATAGTTGGTTCTCTTATTAAAAACCTTGGAGGTGGTATAGCTCCTGTTGGTGGATACATAGTAGGTAAAGAAGAATATGTAGAAAATGCTGCATTCAGACTTACATCTCCTAGTATGGGTAAAGAAGTAGGTCCAAGCCTTGGAGTAACTCCTAAGCTAATTCAAGGACTTTTCTTAGCTCCAAGTGTTGTTAATGCCAGTCTTAGAAGTGCTGTTTTTGCCTCTCAAATTTGTTCAGATTTAGGTTTTGAAGTAATGCCTAAGCCAGAAGAAAAAAGGGTAGACATTGTAGAATCTATACAGATGAAAACACCTGAAGGTGTTGTTGCATTTTGTCAAGGAATACAAAAGGGTGCTGCTGTAGATAGTTTTGTTACTCCTGAACCATGGGATATGCCTGGTTACGATTGTCAAGTAATTATGGCCGCCGGCGCATTTGTTCAGGGTTCATCAATAGAATTAAGTGCCGATGCTCCAATGAAACCTCCGTATACAGTTTATTTACAAGGTGGTTTAACTTGGGCTCATGCAAAGCTCGGTATAATAATCGCAATTAACAATATGTATGAAAAGGGTATAATAAAATTATAATATACACAACAAATAAGAGGAGATGTCCATTAACATTAAATGATGTCTCCTCTTATTTGTTGCTATGTACTATTTATCTACTTTTGTTGCCATCTCTGCTTTACGTTTTTCTATAACTCTATTTTGAATATCTACAGGAACAGCTTCATATCTTATAAACTCTTCAGTATAAGAGCCTCTTCCTTGAGTCATACTTCTCAAATCTGTAGAATATTCCAACATTTCAGCTGTAGGAACTTCTGCTTGTATAATTTGGTTATCTCCAACCTTATCCATTCCCAAAATTCTACCTCTACGTTTATTCAAATCTCCCATAATGTCACCAGTATAGCTATCTGGTACTGTAACAGCTACAGAAGATATAGGTTCGAGAATAACTGGTTTAGCCTGTGAAAAAGCATCTTTAAAAGCCATTGTTGTCGCCATCTTAAAGGCCATTTCAGAAGAATCTACCGGATGATAAGAGCCATCTATAAGAGTTGCCTTTATGCCAACAACTGGATATCCCGCCAAAGGACCAGATTTAATGCTCTCCTGTAATCCTTTTTCTACAGCAGGGAAATACTGTTTAGGAACAGCACCGCCAAAAATCTTCTCTTCAAAAACATATGGTATAGTCTGGTCTTCAATTGGCTCAAAATCAATAACTACATCACCAAACTGACCATGACCACCTGACTGTTTTTTATACTTTCCTCTAGCCTGTACTTTTGTTCTTATCTTTTCTCTATATGGAACAATAGGCTTATCCAAATCCACATCAATCTTATATTTATTTTTTAACTTGCTAACAAATACATCAATATGAGTGTCACCTAAACCACTTATTATAGATTGCTTAGTTTCTTTGTCTACTGTAAAATTAAGAGTCTTATCTTCCTCAAGAATCTTGTTGATTGCACTTGCTAATTTATCTTCATCACCTTTTGTTTTAGGTCTAATAGCTTTCTTCATATGAGCTTTAGGATAACTGATTTCAGGGAACTGTACTGGTCTATCAGTTGAAGCTAAGGTATCACATGTACTAGTATTCTGTAACTTAGCTATCGCACCTATATCACCGGCTCTCAACTCATCAACTTCTAATTGTTCCTTACCTCTAAGTATATACAACTTTCCTATTTTTTCAGCAATATTCTTATTTACATTTTTAACCATTGAGTCTTTTTTCATAATACCAGAACAAACTTTAAAAAGGCTCAACCTTCCTACATAAGGGTCTGCAATTGTTTTAAATACAAAAGCTGACAATGGATCATTTTCATCACAATTAATTTCAACGTAATCATCAGTTTTAGGGTTTATAGCTGTTATTGTTGCTTTAACCTCATTAGTCGGTGGTAAAAACTTATTTATAGAATTCATTAATACTCTAATTCCTATTGTATATATAGCAGCACCACAAATAACAGGTGTAACTGTACCATCAACAATACCAATTCTTAATCCTTTATGTATTTCTTCAGGAGTCATGCTTTCATCATTAAAGAACTTTTCAATCAATTCGTCATCAGTTTCAGCAACAGCCTCTTCAACCATTTTTCTCATACTCTCAACTGAATCATCTAATCCATCAGGCATATCACAAGGTTCTACAAGTCCATTCATAAATTTTCTTGCAGCTCTTCTGATAACATTTACAAATCCAACAAATTTATTGTCTTCATAAAAAGGAACTTGAAGTGGGGCAATACTCTTACCAAAAACCTGCTTCATAGCCTCTACAACTGTATCTAAATCGGCTGATTCATCATCCATACCATTAACAAAAATCATCTTTGGTACGCCCATTTCTGTCGCCATCTGCCAAGCTTTTTCAGTTCCAACTTGTACACCAGCCTTTGCGTCAACAACTATAAGTGCCAAATCAGATACACTAAGTGCCTGTTTAACTTCACCAAGAAAATCAAAATATCCTGGAGTATCAATAAAATTAATTTTTTCTTCCAACCATTCTACAGGAATCATAGAAGAATTGATAGAAATCTTTCTTTTTATTTCTTCTGGGTCATAATCACTAATTGTATTTCCTTCTTCTACTCGTCCAAATCTTTTTGATACACCACTAACATGCAAACATGCCTCAGCGATAGTAGTCTTACCAACACCACTATGCCCAATAATTGCAACATTTCTAATTTGACTTGCTGGATAACTCTTCATAAAAACACCACTCCTTTTGTCCGTTTATTACATTTATAGAATATATTATGTGCATATTTTAACTCAATTGCACAAACACTTTCTCTTTAGTATTTATAAATTCAACAAATTCATTCAAATCCCTTTAATATTTTTATTAATTTTTACAATAATTTGCAATTTAAAGATAAATTATTTTAGGATTTAACACTCACTTTTCAAATTATATTGACCAAATGTAGTATTAGTGTTACAATAATATGGATAATGCTCATATTAGAGAGGTGTTCCAATGGTTATAGGAATTATAGGTCTTGGCTTAATAGGTGGTTCTATAGCAAAGGCCCTTAAAGAAAAAACAGATATTAAAATTGTAGCAATGAACAGAAGTGAAAAGTCACTTATAGACGCTTACAACGATGGTGTAATTGATGAATATAGTCTTACAGATATGTCAATTTTTAACGAATGTGACATAATTATTGTATGTACAACTGTTGACACAATACCTACATATGTAAGTAAATTAAAGCCGTTTATAAAAAAGGATTGTATCATCACAGATGTAGGTAGTACTAAAAAGAAAATTTGTGATACTTTATCAAACGTTAAAGATATATGCTTTATAGGTGGACATCCAATGGCCGGCTCTGAACAAACAGGATATAAATCAGCAAAAGCACATCTATTTGAAAATGCTTTTTATATTTTCACCCCAATAAATGATGTGCCACAATCTAAGATAAATCAAATGACTGGTATTGCTAAAATATTAGGAGCAACTCCTGTTGTTATTTCCCCTGAAATTCATGATTATACTGTTGCGGCAATTAGTCATGTTCCTCATATTATTGCATCCTCTCTTGTAAATACGGTAAAAAATTTAGCTGATGATAATGGATATATGCACTCATTTGCAGCTGGTGGTTTTAGAGATATTACACGAATAGCTAGTTCTAGCCCAGATGTATGGAACAGCATTTGTCAAGATAACAGAGAGCCAATACTAAAAGTACTTGACACATATATCGAAACAATAAAAGAATTAAAAAAATCGCTTGAAAGGAAAGAGGATATATACTCTTTTTTTGAGAGTGCAAGGGATTACAGAAACACTTTTGAAAGCAGAAATGAAAATACTGTATGTAAATTTTATGAAATTGCTGTTGATGTAGTTGACCAGCCTGGTGCAATAGCAACAATAGCAACATTGCTAAGTGTTAATAGCGTTAATATAAAAAATATAGGTATACGAAACACTAGAGATTATAACGATGGTGCACTTTATATAGCTTTTGAAAATGAATCTCATAAAAATAGGGCAATTGATATTTTAAAGTCTATGAATTACAAAGTATTCAATAAATAAAGGAGAAAATTTGAATTATGAATAAAACTATAACACCTATAGAAAAATTAAACGGTCAAATTAAAATTCCTGGTGATAAGTCTATTTCCCATAGAGCTATTATGTTTGGCTCACTAGCAAAAGGAGAAACAAAGATTACTGGTTTCTTAACCGGTGATGATTGTATGTCAACTATTTCTTGTTTTAGAAAACTTGGCATAGAAATAGATGTTGACGGAGAAAATGTTACTGTTCACGGTAAAGGTCTTCATGGTCTTTCTGCCCCAGCAGAAACTTTAGATGTTGGGAACAGTGGCACTACAATTAGACTTATATCTGGTATTTTATCTGCTCAGAACTTTGATACAGTATTAAATGGCGATAGTTCCATTCAAAAACGACCAATGAGAAGAGTTATAAATCCTCTTACTGAAATGGGAGCTAATATTGAAAGTACAAATGACGGCTTTGCTCCACTCACAATACATGGTTCAAAACTTCATTCTATTGAATACACTATGCCTATGGCAAGTGCTCAAGTAAAGTCATCTATTCTTTTAGCAAGTCTCTTTGCTGATGGAACTACAGTTATCAATGAGCCTGTTGCTTCAAGAAATCATACAGAAATAATTTTAAATTATTTTGGAGCTAATATCAAAAATGTAAATGGTGTAATTACATCTACTCCTGTAGAAGAACTTTACGCAAAACCTATCAACGTTCCTGGTGATATTTCGTCTGCTGCTTTCTTTATGGTAGCTGGATTAATTGTTCCAAATTCTCATATCATAATTGAAAATGTAGGTATAAATGAAACAAGAACAGGTATTATTGATGCTTTACGTGCAATGGGTGGCGAAATAAATATTCTTAACCAAAGAGAATCTGGTGGCGAGCTTGTAGGTGATATCGAAGTAAAATCTTCAAAACTTCACTCTACAACACTTGAAGGAAGTATAATTCCAAGAATGATAGATGAAATTCCTGTATTTGCTGTGGCTGCTCTTTGTGCTGAAGGAACTACTGTTGTTAAAGATGCTGAGGAATTAAAGGTTAAAGAATCTAATAGAATAGCAACTATGAGTACAGAATTAGGTAAAATGGGTGTTATAATCACAGAAACCGAAGATGGTATGATTATTGAAGGCAACCAAAAATTAAAAGGTGCTACTGTAGATAGTCATTTAGACCACAGAGTTGCAATGTCCTGTGCTATAGCCGCTTTAGTTGCTAAAGGCGAAACAACTATTCTTGATTCTGATTGCGTAGCTATTTCTTTCCCTAATTTCTATGAATTATTAGAAACACTTTAATACAACTAACTTTTATTAATAACACTAGATTTTAGGAGGAACTTACAATGTTAGAACTACAAAACATAAAATGGAAAGTTTCTGATGGTACAGAAATTATTAAAAATATAAATTTAGAAATCCCGTCTGGAAAACTAGTAGTAATTACTGGTCCAAATGGTGGTGGTAAAACATCTCTTGCAAAATTAATCGCTGGATTAGAAGAACCAACATCTGGTAACATCATTTTAGATGGTGAAGATATTACTTCTTTAGATATAACTGAAAGGGCAAATAAGGGTATAAGTTATGCATTTCAGCAGCCTGTACGCTTTAAGGGTATAACTGTCAGAGATTTACTTGAACTTGCTGCCGGTAAAAAAATAGAAGAAAAAGAAATTTGTTCATTACTTGGCAAAGTAGGTCTATGTACCCGTGATTACATAGACAGAGAAGTTAATTCTAGCCTTTCCGGTGGTGAAATAAAAAGAATTGAAATTGCTACTGTCCTTGCAAGAAACACAAAACTTACTATTTTCGATGAACCAGAGGCAGGCATTGACCTTTGGAGTTTTAATGAATTAATTGATGCCTTTGTTGAAATAAAAGAAAACTATGCAGGCACATTGCTTATTATATCTCACCAAGAGAGAATACTTAATATTGCTGATGAAATAGTTGTTATTGCGAATGGGGTTGTTAAAAATATCGGTAAAAAAGAAGAAATTTTACCAACTCTTTTAGAGGTATCTAACACTGGTGATTGTTGTCTAAATGGGGGTAACAACTAATGAAAAAAACTACAGAAGAAATTTTAAAAATAGTATCCGATTTCAAAGGAAAATTTAATGGAGCATTTAATATTCGTGAAGATGGTCAGTGTGCTGGCAGACAGTCTTCTGAAAATATAAAAATAGAGCCAAAAGACGATGCTCCTGGTATAAATATAATAATTGCACCTAATACTAAAGATGAAACTGTATATATTCCTGCCTGTGTCACAAAAGGGAATGTAGATGACATCGTATACAATGACTTTTTTGTTGGCGAGGGTGCAGATGTTACAATTGTTGCCGGATGTGGAGTTCATACAGATGATGGTCATGACGCTAGACACAATGGTGTTCATAGATTCTTTCTTGAAAAAAATTCTAATGTTTTATATAAAGAAAAACATATTGGTACAGGTAAAGGTACTGGAGCAAAACGAATCGACCCTGTAACAGATTGCACTTTAGGAGAAAATGCAATTCTTACAATGGACACTATTCAACTTAGTGGCGTAGATAGCACAGACCGTAAGACAAGAGGAACTTTAGGCAAGAATGCAAAACTGATTATTAAAGAACGTATTATGACATCTGGAAAAGAGTATGCAAAGACTGATTTCGTTGTAACTCTTGAAGGAGAAAATTCTGGAACTGACATTGTTTCTCGTTCAGTTGCCAGGGACAATTCTAAACAAGAATATACTTCTAAGATTATTGGTAAGAATATATGTACAGGTCACTCTGAGTGTGATGCTATACTAGATGGAAACGGTTCTGTTATAGCTCAGCCATCTTTAGTAGCTGAAAATCCAGATGCTGCCTTAATTCATGAAGCTGCTATTGGAAAAATAGCTGGCGAACAAATTTTAAAATTAAGAACATTAGGTCTTACTGCTGAACAAGCTGAGGAAAAAATAATTTCCGGTTTTTTAAAATAATTTTTTCATAAAAAACATCCTACAAATAAAGGTATAAAAATTTGTAGGATGTTTTTATTTTCTTTTATAATCATTTACTTTTTCTTGTTCTATTTGACTTGGAACGTCTACACTTTATTGCTTGAATACGATTTTCCTGTATTTTTTTAGGTTTAAGATGAGAAGAATTAAAAATTCTAACAGGTAATTTTTCTGGTGCAATTTCCTTTAAAACCTTAGCTGTATAGTATGCATCATCTTGTGCATGATGAAAAGGTCTGTCTATTTCAATTTCAAACGCTTCGACAGCATTTTTCAAACCAATAGCTCCACCTTTGGAATATTTCAAATGCTGTGTCGCCATTTTTTGAATATCTACATATTCAATAATCATAGGCTCTGTAGCTATATTGTAATATGTTAAATTTCTAAATAAAGCACGAATATCACTATATCCCCATGTTCCTAATACTGTATCATCACCTAAAAATCTTCTAAATTTTTTAAACGCCTCTGGAAAATAAGGTTTATATTTAAAATCTTTATCTGTAAAACCTGTAATCTTTTCTACAAATGGATGAATAGTTGGATATATATTTGGTTTAATCAATATATTAAATTCATCTATTATATCATAATTATCATCAACCTTCACAGCTCCAATCTGTATAATTTCAAACCTACATTTAGGATTTACCATATCTTTGCAATTATTCATTGAAAAAGCTTGATTAAATTCAAAATCAAGTATTGTAAACATAATTTTCTCCTATCGTGATACAACTTTTTTTGCTATTTCTGCAAAAGCAGTAACAGCTTTACTTCTATAAGCATTCTGTCTATATGCTATCACCAAAGTCCAACTAGTTTCAGTATTACCAAAAGTATAATATTTGGGCGGATTTACCATTGAAGAAAATCTAACTGAAGATTCTGGGACAAAACTAAATCCCATATTGGCTGCAGATAATCTAATAGCAGTTTCTATACTACTTGTTTGAAGAAGAACTTTCGGCTTCATTCCTATACTATCAAATATATTATCTGCAATTTGTCGTAATCTCTGGTCCGAATGAAGAAGGATAAATTGTTCATTTTCTAAATCTTTAATATTAATTTTCGGAAATGGGCTTGATTTTTCAACATTTTTTGGTGTAAAATCAGGTGGTGCAGCTAAAAAGATATTTTCCGTCATAATAGGCTCATATTCGATGCCTTTACTCTTTATTGGTAAATTCATCATACATACATCAACAGCACCTTTGACAAGCAGATTTTCCAACTCTAAAGAAGTTGCTTCCGTTAGTATAAGCTCTATATCTGGATAATGCTCTTTAAAAACCGGCAATATTGCTGGCAACGGATTATTTGCTTTTGATGGTGTAAGACCTATGTTTATCCTGCCTTTTTTTAGTTCGGAAATATCATCAAAGCTTTTCTGCATTCCATTAAAAATTTCTACAATATTTTGCATTGCTTCAATATATAGTTCGCCTTCATATGTTAGAGTAAGAGGTATGGTATTTCTATCAAACAAAGTTACACCAAGTTGATTTTCTAGTCGATTAATATATTGGCTTAATGATGGTTGTGATATGAAAAGTCGTTTTGCAGCTTTTGAAAAACTTTTATCTTCATTAATTGCAAGAACGTATTCAAATTCTTTTAAATCCATATTTACCTCCTAATTATAACTCATGCGTTATATGAATTATATATAAATAAGTATTAGAATATTTTCTATTTTATAGTACAATAAAATATAGAGAATTACAAGGTATTTTACAAATTTTTATGTTTTTTTATCCTGTTGATGTTAGTGGAGGGAAGTAAAATGAGTAGACTTGGACAAATTAATGATTTAATATCAAAAATGAATGAACAACCAAGTGAAGCACGTTTAAGGTTAGAAAATCTATTTGACGAAAATAGTTTTGTTGAAATAGGTTCGTTTAACACTGATGCTGGTGTTGTAACCGGTTATGGTACTATTAACGGTAAAATTGTTTATGCGTTCTGCCAGAATGGCCCTGTCGGTGTAAAACACGCAAAAAAGATTGGAAATATCTATGATTTAGCGTTGAAAATGGGTAGCCCTGTTATATCTATAATGGATTCAAAAGGTCTAAAGCTTGAAGAAGGTTTAAATACCCTTGAAGCATATGGAACTATATTTAGAAACCAAACTAACGCTAGTGGTGTTGTTCCACAGATAAGTATAATATTAGGTGATTGCCTTGGAATTGCAAGTTTTATGCCTATAGTATCTGATTTTGTTGTGATGTGCAATAAAAATGCAAAAATGTTTATGATGAGTCCTGCCACAATGCCTGGACTTGATGGTAAATCTACATCTTATGAACAACTTGGTGGGGCAGATACACTTTCTAAAGAAGGTATGATTCACATTTGTTGTGATGATGAAAAAGCTTGTTTCACAAAAGTAAGACAATTAATTGATTTCTTACCAGAGAATAATCTTGATTTAGTTAGACCTGAATTAACTAGTGACGATTTAAATCGTGTAGATTCAAACTTAGATACTATTGTTCCTGAAGATGATGTTACTCCTATTGATATGAAATATGTTATTACTTCAGTGGCTGACAATAATATTTTCCTTGAACTTCGTGAAAACTATGCTGAAAATATTATTACCGGTTTTACAAAATTTGATGGAGTTACTACTGGCATCGTTGCAAATAATGGACTATTAAATGTTGAAGCTGCTAAAAAAGCGAGTGAATTCATAAACACATGTGATGCATTTAATATTCCAATTTTAACTTTTACAGATATTGTTGGTTACGAAAAAGAACTCAAAGAAGAACAGATGGGCATTATAAAATATAGCAGTATTCTTATGTCAAGTTTTGCCAATGCTACTGTTCCTAAAATAAATATTATTTTAAGAAATGGTATAGGTAATGCTTATTTCTTGATGAATTCTAAGCATATCGGTGCTGATATTGTTTATGCTTGGCCAACAGCTACAATAGCTTTAATGGATAAAACAAGTTCAATAAATATTTTACAAATTGATTCTAGCAAATTTGATGACATTTCAAATCCATATGCCGTAGCAGGAAACGGATTTGTAGATACTGTTATACTTCCATCAAATACTAGAAAACGTATTATTTCAGCTATCGAAATGTTATTAACTAAGAGAGTAGTAAAACCTGCTAAAAAACATTCAAGCAATGATTATTAAGAGGTGACTATAAATGGATATTTTTTTACAAGGTGTAGAAGTTACTGTAATGGGTTTTATAATAGTCATTGCAGTCTTAGCCTTTATATGTTTCGTTCTTATGATTTTTAACGTTGTTGCAAATTTAGAAAACAAAAAAATCAAAGCCCAAAATGAAACGGTTGAACAAGCAACTAATAATAAAACAGTTAAAGAAGTTTCTGAACCAGTTGTTCAAGAACAGCCATTACAAGATGATTTAGAACTTATCGCTGTGATTACTGCTGCTATTGCAGCACAAGCCAAAGTTGGCCCAGATAAGTTAGTTGTAAGAAGTATAAGACGAGTTTCAAGTTGGAATAAAGAAGCTGTAACTGAACAGCAAAATAATATTTTTTAGGAGGACAATAATAATGAAAAATTATAGAATTACGGTAAATGGTAACACTTATGATGTTCAAGTTGAAGAATTAAATGGAGCAGTTGCTACAAAAGCTCCTACTGTTACTCAAGCAACTCCAGTAGCTGCACCAACACCAGCTGCTGCTCCTGCAGCTACACCAGCTCCTGCTCCTACAGGTTCTGAAGGCAGTGCAAAAGTAACAAGCCCAATGCCTGGTAATATACTTGATATTAAAGTAAATGTGGGCGATAAAGTAGAGGCAAATCAGTGCGTTGTTGTACTTGAAGCTATGAAAATGGAAAATGAAATTGTTACTCCAAGTGCTGGTACTGTTGCATCAGTAAATGTAACAAAGGGTCAAACAGTTGCTTCTGGAGATGTCCTCATTACTGTTGCCGAATAATTTTAGGAGGCGTAAAAAATATGGAACAATTATTTGAAGCATTAAAGGACTTCCTTCTTAACACAGGATTTGCCCAGTTTGCTCAAGGAGATAACTATAAATATTTAATAATGATTGTTATAGCTTGTTTCCTTCTCTATTTAGCTATCGTAAAAAAATATGAACCGTTGTTGCTTTTACCTATTGCCTTTGGTATGCTTTTAGCTAATTTGCCTGGTGCAGGAATAATGAATGAACCAACAGATACTTCAAACGGTGGTTTACTCTGGTATATTTTCCAAGGTGACGAATTAGGTATATTCCCTCCACTTATTTTTATGGGTGTTGGTGTATTGACAGACTTTGGTCCTTTAATAGCAAATCCTAAAAGTCTATTATTAGGTGCAGCTGCCCAGTTCGGTATATTTGCAGCCTTTTTAGGAGCGTTATGTCTTGGTTTTAATTTCCAAGAAGCAGCTTCTATAGGTATTATTGGTGGTGCTGATGGTCCAACAGCTATTTTCACTACAACACAGCTTGCTCCTCATCTTTTATCAAGAGTAACTGTTGCTGCGTATTCTTATATGGCTTTAATTCCAATTATTCAGCCACCTATTATGAAGTTACTTACTACAAAGAAAGAAAGAGCTATAAAAATGGAACAACTTAGAGTTGTTTCAAAAAAGGAAAGAATTCTTTTTCCTATTATAACAGCTATTCTAGTAATTTTAATCGTTCCTGATACAGCATCATTAATTGGTATGCTTATGTTAGGTAACTTATTCAAAGAAAGTGGTGTTACAGAAAAACTTGCTCATCACGCATCAGAGGCTCTTATGTACATCGTAAGTATATTCATCGGTGTATCAGTTGGTGCTACAACAAGAGCTGACCAATTTTTACAGGCTCAAACATTATTTATACTTCTTTTAGGCTTAATTGCTTTCTGTATTTCAACTGCTTCAGGCGTTATTGGTGGTAAAATAATGTGTAAACTTTCAGGTGGTAAAGTTAATCCACTTATTGGTGCAGCTGGTGTTTCAGCCGTTCCTATGGCTGCAAGAGTAGCCCAAAACGTTGGTCAAAAAGAGAACCCTAACAACTATTTACTTATGCATGCTATGGGTCCAAATGTAGCTGGTGTAATAGGTTCTGCTATTGCATCTGGTATATTCTTACAGTTATATAGAGGATAGGAGGTAATATAATGTCTAAAACTATTAAAATTTGTGATTGTACATTAAGAGATGGTCAGCAATCTTTAATTGCTACTAGAATGAGAATAGAAGATATGCTTCCTATTCTTAGTAAAATGGATGAAATCGGTTTTGGTGCCATGGAAGTATGGGGTGGTGCTACATTTGATTCATGTTTAAGATTTTTAAAGGAAGACCCATGGGAAAGACTTAGAAAATTCCGTTCTGTATTAAAGAATACAAAACTTCAGATGCTTTTGAGAGGTCAAAATATCCTTGGTTATAAGCATTATGCTGATGATGTAGTTGAATCTTTCGTTCGAAAGAGTATTGAAAATGGTATTGATATTATAAGAATTTTTGATGCATTAAATGATGCCAGAAATCTTGAAACAGCAGTCAAAGCTACAAAAGCTGAAAACGCACATGCTCAGCTTGCTATTAGCTATACACTAAGTGATGTTCATACTCTTGAATATTATGTAGATTTAGCTAAAAGATATGAAAGTCTTGGTGCTGATTCTATTTGTATAAAAGATATGGCAGGACTTCTCCTTCCAAAGCCAGCATATGATTTAGTTAAGGCAATTAAAGAAGAAGTTAATGTACCTATTGAAGTTCATAGTCACTACACAAGTGGTGTAGCATCTATGACTTATTTAAAAGCTATTGAAGCAGGTGCTGATATTATTGATACTGATATGTCTCCATTAAGTATGGGTACAGCACAGCCAGCAACAGAAGTTATGGTTGCAGCATTACAAGGAACAGATTATGATACAAATCTTAACCTTTCAGCCTTAAAAGAAATTACAGATTACTTCAAACCTATAAGAGAAGATGATATAAAGTCTGGCCTTTTGAATACTAAAATGCTTGGTGTAGATATATCTACTTTAATTTATCAAGTTCCTGGTGGTATGTTATCTAACCTTGTTAGCCAGCTCAAAAATGCCAATGCTGAGGATAAATATGATGCCGTTTTAGCTGAAATCCCAAAGGTAAGAGCAGATTTAGGCTATCCTCCACTTGTTACACCATCTAGCCAGATTGTTGGTACTCAAGCTGTTTTAAATGTGCTAATGGGTGAAAGATATAAAATGGTTCCAAAGGAAACAAAAGATATTGTAAGAGGTATGTACGGTCAGACTCCTGTACCTATTTCAGAAGAAATTCGCAAGAAGATAATAGGTGATGAAGAACCTATTACTTGTAGACCAGCTGATTTAATTGAACCAGAAATGGCAAAATTTGAAGCAGAAATGAAAGACTATAAGCAGCAAGAAGAAGATGTTCTTAGTTATGCTTTATTCCCTCAACAGGCTATGGACTACTTCAAGTTTAGACAGGCTCAGAAATTTGGCGTAGACCCTAACTTAGCAGATGTAAATTCTAAAATTTATCCAATTTAAATAAATTTAAACTTAGACCTTCAAACATTTTTTATAAATTAATTGTTTGAAGGTCTTTTTCTGTAAAAATTTCATTCTATATATTATTTATATTTAATATTATTATAGATAT
>ENA-OPSG01000552-OPSG01000552.1-human-gut-metagenome-genome-assembly--contig:-NODE-552-length-23777-cov-4.199351_pt1 | contig 23777 bp, 19 predicted proteins | sample MGYA00241454_ERZ501900 | MGnify/ENA primary metagenome ERZ501900 (study PRJEB25962, sample SAMEA2042225) | human gut metagenome | biome: human gut; feature: human-associated habitat; material: faeces... | reverse complement strand
GCCGGCGCCCCAAAACGCCCGGTTATAAAATTAGCTAAAAAGAAAACCGCACCGGACACAAATGAATCCTTGGAAGTACAACCCGAAAATCCCGTAGCCCAAGAATCAGTTCCGACAGCTCCGGTTTTCGAACAGGTTGAAACTAAAGTTCAAGAAGCCCGTGTCCCAGAATTTGTACAGCCTCAGGAACCAGCCGTAGAACCGGTTGTCCCGACTGTTCCGGTTGAGAGCGCTGCTGCAGAAGTCCAACCTATATCAGAAAACCAGGAAGTATCCGAAGCACCGGCAGCTGAGGATGTTAATCCAAGAACTCAGCAAAATGAAAAAGGTTTCGGCTTACGCAGACAAGGCAAGCCGTTCCGAAATCAGCGTCCTAACCGCAACGAAAAGAATCAGCCTAAATCGAACCAGGAATTTATTCAGCCGACAATGACGGTAAGTGAGTTTGTTGAAGAGCCGTCTGTCCCTGAAGAACCTCCAAAACCGAAGAGACCGGTTCCCAAGGCTTCCGAAGGCCGTTCTTGGAGAGTTGCTCATGCTTTAGATCAACGTCCCAACTACCGTGAAGAAAACGAAGAACACGGTTACGTTGACGAGTTCTCTATTCCCGCAGAAGACTTAGAACAAGTCTGGCAGATTTTAAGCATCATGCAGGAAAAAGCCGACACTCGCGCCTTTGCCGAAATGGTCCATCAAAAGGGTTTGAATGTTCCTGACGAAGTGCTTGAAAATCCAAGAGTAGCCACGATGCAAGGCCCGAACGTTCCCAACAAACCTTGGTTGAGAAAAATGAGACTGCATCCGGCTGCCGAAGAATTCTTCCAAACTACTCCGGATTACGCTAAAGCCGTATACGAAACTTACGAAGGTCTTGATATCAGACTAGACAAGAACAGTGAAGGTACTCCTATTCTCTCCGTAGAAAGAACACCAACCGGTTCCAGAGAAATCACTATCGACTTCTCCAAGTTTGATCGCTTTGTTGACGACTTCTACGGTGATTTCGTCAGAGACTGCAAAAAAGTCATGATGGAATTGAATCCGAAAGAATATCCGGGGCTCAATGCTTTTATTCGTATTCCGGATGAACCGATGTGGAATCCTAAATTGTGGGCCGGTGTCCGCACTTTCACGTGGAATGACGGCGAATCCCTCTCTCAAGCCTGGATTAGATACGCAAACTCTTTGAGAAGAAACAATCGTCCGCATCGTTATTAAGGCCGTAAAGCTTATGCTTTGAAAGCATGAGCAACAGCCTACAAACTCGGTAAAGGTCTAGATTTTCTTTACCGAGTTTTTCTTTTCCTCGATAACCGTCACATCCTCTCCTTTGGACCGTTAGCTGTCCTGCCTTTCCTTTTTCTTTGTCAGCATTTTCTCGGCTTATTTTTTTGCTCAAGGTACCGAAATGGGCGATGCTGGCATATTTTTTGCTTGTCTTTAATTGAGGTGCTTATGACTTAAAACAAAAGAAAAGGAAAGAAAAATGGAAGCAACACTTAAGACCGGACTCAGGAACCCTAATGTTCTTGAATGGGGAAAATGGAAGAAATTCGGCTTTATCAGCGCCTTTATTGCCTTAGCCGTTATTTGTCTCCTCCCTGAACAGCCGGGACTTTCTGTTGCAGGCCAACGCATGATCGGAATTATGATTTTTGCCGTCATTCTTTGGTCGACTTCCGCAGTCTCCTATCCTGTTTCTGCAGGTCTCATCATGACCTTAACAGCGCTCTTTATCGGTTTTTCTCCAGGCACCAACCCGGATCAGATTATAGGGACAACGGCCGGAATGAAAATGGCTCTCGTCGGCTTTTCATCACCCGCATTCTGCCTGGTTGGTGCTGCTCTTTTTCTGGCCGCTGCCATGACGATTACGGGACTAGACAAAAGAATTGCTTTATTCGTACTGCACAAGGTTGGTGCTGAACCAAAACGGATCGTTCTCGGAGTGATTCTCTGCGGACTTATTCTTTCCTTTTTCGTTCCATCCACAACCGCGCGCGTGGCCTGTTTAGTCCCCATCGTTATCGGTGTAATTCAGGCTTTAAATCTGCCGATGAAATCAGCCTTTGCCGCAGCACTCATGATTACCGTTGCTCAAGTGGACTCCGTTTGGAATATCGGCATCAAAACTGCAGCTGCTCAAAACATGGTTGCCGTCAATTTCATCCGAGAGATAACAGGCACTGACATTACTTGGATGAACTGGTTCATTGCAGCCGCACCGTTTGCCGCACTGTTGTCCGTTTGCTTGTTCTTTCTAGTTTGCAAGTGTTTCAATGTTGAATCAACAAAACTTGAGAGCTCTTCTGAAATCATCGGAGAGAGACTTCGAGAACTCGGTCCGATGAGTAGGAATGAATGGAAGCTTCTCATTGTTTCTATCATTCTGCTCTCTTTCTGGGTTTCTGAAAAAACACTTCATCAGATAGACACTACGACCACTACCGTCTGTGCTATCGCTATTCTTATGTGCCCTGGAATCGGCGTCATGAATTGGCAGCAGACAGTCAACAAAATTAATTGGGGAACGTTACTTCTATTCGGCGTTGGAATCTCTCTCGGATCTGCCCTTCTTTCCACTAAAGCGGCTCAGTGGCTTGCCGATATGATTGTGTTAAGTTTCGGCCTTGAAAACTCCACAACTTTCATGATTCTTGCCGTAATGGCAATATTCTTAATCGTTATTCACTTAGGATTTGCCTCAGCGACAGGTCTTGCCGCCGCCATCATTCCAATTATTATTGCGGTTCTCGGAGCACTTAAAACACCGGGCGTTAATATCATTGGTTTGACGATGATTCTTCAGTTTGTAATTAGCTTCGGCTACATCCTTCCGGTTAACGCTCCGCAAAACATGATTGCCTATTCCACGGGAACTTTTGAAGTGTCTCAGTTTGCGAAGTTCGGTTTGATGTTTACATTAGTTGCTTACGGCCTGTTATTGGTCTTGGCACAAACGTATTGGAAGTGACTAGGCTTAGTCTAGTTGAACACTCAATCCAGATAAAAACGTCCTTCCGGCAGCCAATTCGGAAAGACGTTTTCCTTTGAAATTAATTTCTCTTTGGGATTATTGAGATTAAGCTTTTAAGCCTCTCATATATTCCGCCGCGGCCTGAGGAGCATTCTTACCATCCCTAGCGGTAATTCGGACAATATCTTCTGCTATGGCAAATCCATCACAGAGTCCTTTGAGCTCATTGATAAGTTCTGCTGTGACCTCACCCAACCCCACTATGCACGGCAAGTTTGGGTTAGCTTCTTTTGCCAACTGAACCATCTTTGTCACGTTGGCTTTGAGTGCATCCGAGGAGACCGGCCCTAGAGCGCCGATACAGTACAGATAACCTTCCGCTTCCTTTGCAATAAAGCTGATTCTCTTGCCGGATGTCGGTGCCACTGTGAAAATAAAATCAATTCCGTACTGGTGGCAGAGTTGTGAGAACTCTTCTCTTTCTTCATAAGGGACATCCAATAAAGCCAAGCCGTCAATGCCGATTTCCTGACACTTTTTCAAAAATGCCTCAGTCCCGTAACCGAAAACCACATTGGCATAAGTTTTGAAAACCATCGGGATACGAACTTCTTTCCTGAGCTCACTAACCATTTCAAAAATCTTGTTAGTTGTTGTCCCGTTTGCTAAAGCACGAACGTTAGCCTCTTGACCCAAAGGACCCTCTCCTGTCGGATCAGAAAACGGAATTCCCAACTCAACGATGCCTGCACCGTTCTTGGCTAATGCTTTAACGACTTCTTTTGTTGTCTCTAAATCCGGATCACCGCATGTCACGAAAGGAACTAAAACTGTCGGTGCCGCAAATGCTCGTTTAATGCTACTCATTGATGTCTTCTCCTTTATATCTAGCAATTGCCGCACAGTCTTTGTCGCCGCGGCCCGAAATATTGATAACCATGATTTGGTCTTTGCCCATGGTGGGTGCAAGTTTTAATGCGTGCGCAACCGCATGAGAGGATTCGATTGCAGGAATGATGCCCTCGGTCTTGGATAAGTATTCGAAAGCATTAACCGCTTCGTCGTCCGTCACCGCCACGTATTCGGCTCTGCCGATATCATGAAGATAAGAGTGTTCCGGTCCTACCCCGGGATAATCCAACCCGGCAGAAATCGAGTAAACCGGTGCGATTTGACCGAACTCGTCTTGGCAGAAGTAACTCTTCATGCCGTGGAAAATACCTTCCCTGCCAACAGAGATAGTTGCAGCTGTCTCGGCTGTATGGATGCCTCTGCCGCCGGCCTCGCATCCGATTAGCCTCACGCCTTCATCATCAATGAAATTGTAGAAAGCACCGATAGCGTTGCTGCCTCCGCCGATGCACGCTAAAACAGCATCCGGAAGACGTCCTTCTTTTTCAAGAATCTGCTCCTTGATTTCTTTGGAGATGACAGCCTGAAAGTCCCTGACGATTTCAGGGAAAGGATGAGGACCAACTGCAGAACCGAGACAGTAATGGGTATCCTCCAGACGTTTAACCCATTCTCCCATTGCCTCGTTTACTGCATCTTTAAGCGTTGCTGTTCCCGATGTAACCGGAACAACCTCACTTCCCAACAGTTTCATTTTGTAGACGTTAAGAGCCTGTCTGACGGTATCTTCTTTGCCCATGTAAACAACACACTCCATCCCTAAAAGGGCTGCAGCAGTTGCAGTCGCAACACCATGCTGACCTGCCCCGGTCTCTGCAATCAAACGGGTTTTACCCATTCTCTTGGCAAGCAGAGCTTGTCCGAGAACGTTGTTGATTTTGTGAGCTCCGGTGTGATTAAGGTCCTCTCTCTTTAAATAAATTTTTGCTCCGCCCAAATCTTCCGTCATGCGTTTTGCAAAATAAAGTCTTGACGGACGACCTGCGTATTCATTCAGAAGTTCCTGAAGCTCTTTATTGAATTCCGGATCATTTTTGTAATGCTCATAAGCGTCTTCAAGCTCTGATGCTGCGTTCATCAATACTTCCGGAATGTACTGACCACCATGTTTTCCGAAACGGCCTTTACTCATTGTTGATTCCTTGTGATTCTTTTCTTAAAAATTTTCTTAACTTACTGATCGACTTGTTCAGCTTGGACGCTGAAACTTTTCTCGGTTTCTTACGGCTTGACTAAGTCTCTTTTGGTCAAGCCGCCTGAATGTGAAATTCGGGACTTCTCCGGCATCTACGCCATCGGAAAAATTCTTCATGGCAAATTTCTCGAAGCTGCTTGGTGAGTTTGGAAGCTAGCGTTTCTTCCGAAAGAAGAAGCAAGGAGGAGAAAGAAAAGAGAGCGACAGCTTTGTTCTTATTACAAAGCTTTCTTTTCCCTGAACACGTTGTGTGGCACATGATTGCTCCTCTTTTTGAGAGCAATCAAAAACCCGCCCTCAAATAAAAATTCCATAAAACTTTTATTCAAGGACGGGCTGGTATCAGCTCGCGGTGCCACCTTGTTTCATAATTGACCTGCAGTTATACAAGTCTCTTATGCACTTTACAGAGAACCATCATTCTCTTGGGTAACTAACGTATCCCTTCACGTCGCAGAATACTAGGCTATCAAACCGTTCCTTGCGCCCTCAGTGACCCATTATGCAAGTCTGCGTTCTGCTCGGATCTCAGCTGCCCGAACTCTCTGTGAGTGCACAACAAGCTTTACTTTCACTTCATAGGTTTAAATTTGATAAGTAGATTACCAAACAAAAAAAGGAAAAACAGAAATCTCAGCATTAATTTCTTCAAGATTGTCCCGCTTTGGTGTTTTCGATGATCTCGTTCTTCTCTACCTTAACGAAACCTCCGGACTCCCTCCAGCTCTCGATCCAGCCATTCAATAAAATTGAATCTTCAATCTCAACGGTCAGTTCGAAATTTCTGTTATCTAGTTGAACAATTTTCTGGGTCGGATTAAACGGTGTTTCTTTCATGTTTACGGCAGTTATGGGATTGGTAAATTCAATCCTTAATTGAACTTTGCTGCCGCTTCCGTAATTAAAGTGGTTGTTCTTCACATAGGACTTTAAATTAAACTTTTTAGGATACTCGGCCTGCATGTCCACGATTCGAACATCTTTCATACGATGAAGAGCAAAATGCCGCAGTTCGCCGCTCCCAACGTACTCACAAACTAGATAAAGCCGCACTTCCTGCTGGACTAGTCCTAAGGGAGAGACTCGAACCTGCTTATCTTTTCCGTCACTAGTGGTGTAACTGATGTCAAGCTGTTTGCCTTCGAAAAGTCCGGCAGCTACTTCATTGAAGATACGAGTGAGGATCTTCGGAGGCATCATAGGAATGGAGCCGGAGACAACCGCAACCTTATCCAGCCATTTTTGACGGAGCTTGTCTTCGCTGCCCCGGCCTGGATCGTCTGACTCAGAAAACAAATAATCTAGAGAATTACTAACTTCAGGTGGAAGCTGATACTTTAACTGCTCTTTGGCAAGGTTAAGAAGCAGTTTGGCGTTGTTGTCCAGCCTTAAGGTTTCAAGGCTGGTGACTGTTTTTGTCCTTCTATATCCGAACGGCTTTGAAGAACTATCGCACATGATTCCGCAGTCGGCCTCAACCAACTCTTTCAAATACCGCTGAAAAGTCCGTTTGTTAACGGTGAATCCGGAATTTCCCAGAACTGTCAGCAGCTCTGTGCTAGATATTTTTCGATCAGAGGGGATCCTTTTCAGAATTTCTAAAAGAAGCCTTACTTCTCCGGCTCCTGTAGTGGTTCTTGCCATATTTTCTTGTCCGAATTTGGTTGCTGAGGATATTTTACCTGGCCTATTGATCGTTTAGGTGGGTATACGCTTTTAGCGCTAGGAACTCCTGGAAAAACCCATATTCCGGATCCGCAAATAAAAACTCCCGCGATAACTCCTTCAAGGCTTCATCAACGAGAGTTTTGTCTAGCCGTTCAAATTAGGTGTTCTGTTCAATGAATTCTTTAACTAATTGAACATTTGCCGGCATATCCACGACCTTTTGCGGCTTTTCCGATATGCCTTCATATCCGTTAGGAACCGGGGGTTCAAAGCCCACTGCCTCAACGATGGTCTTTCCGAATTTGGCCGGAAGAGCGGTTTCAAGACAAATTGTTTTGACGCCGTCAATCTTCATCTTGTAGGCGGCATTTAAGCCATCTGCCGTGTGAGGATCAACCAAAAACTGATGTTCGTTCCAGGTCTTCCGGATTCTCTCGATGCGTTCCTCATGAGTGCTGCGGGCAGAGCAAACTCCGCTAGCCTTTACACGCTCCCATTCGGGGCCATCCAACAAGAATTCACCTTTGGTCTTCAATTCATTCCAAAGTTCGCAAACTCTTTCCGGATCTTTGCCGCAGAGGTCGTACACATAACGTTCAAAATTGGACGCTTTGGAAATATCCATGGATGGAGAACTTGTCACGTAAGTATGAGCAGAATCTCTAACCTTATAGCGTCCGGTCTTGAAGAACTCGTAAAGAACATCATTCTCGTTAGTCGCGACGATAAGTTGTCTAATCGGCAAACCCATTTGCTTAGCAATCCAACCGGCTAAAACGTCACCGAAGTTTCCGCTTGGAACAGAAAAAGCCACTTCTTCGTCTTCGTTTTCAGCAGCCTGAAGCCAGCCGCTGAAGTAATAGACGACCTGTGCAGCGATACGGGCCCAGTTAATGGAGTTAACGGTTCCGATGGAATATTTGGTTTTGAATTCCAAATCAGCCGAAACAGCTTTCACGATATCCTGAGCGTCATCGAAACTTCCTTCGACGGCAATATTGAAGATGTTGCCATCAAGCAAAGAATACATCTGAGCTCTTTGGAAATCACTCATACGGCCTTTAGGAGACAGCATGAATACTTTGATACCTTCACGGCCTCTCATCGCATATTCAGCTGCGCTGCCGGTATCTCCGCTCGTTGCACCGAGAATATTGAGCTTTTCCTGACGTTTAGACAAAACGCATTCAAACAAGGCGCCGAGATACTGCATTGCCATGTCTTTAAATGCCAATGTCGGTCCGTTGGACAACTCAAGAATGCCGACTTCTTTGTCAAGCCAGACTAGAGGAACAATCTTCGAAAAATCAGTTCCCTCTCTGCCGTGGTCATAAGTTTCCGACGTATAAGTAGACTCGCAAAGATGCGCAATTGTTGAGCGGTTCATGTCTTTGGCAAACAAGGCGGTAACCGCTGTTGCCAATTGAGCATAGTTCAAACCTCTCCACGACTTCAGAGTTTCTTTAGAAACCTGAGGATATTGGACGGGCACAAAAAGTCCTCCGTCCTTGGCTAGACCTTGGAGAATGATCTCCGTATAAGTAGCGGCAGGAACGCCGCCTCGTGTAGAAACGTACTGCATTAGTGAAGTTCCTCTTTACGCAGCAAGACAATTGGTCCGCGAACACTGGAAAGTTCCTGCATGGTTCTGATAGCCTTTTGAACGTCAGCTTCCTTAGTGGTATGAGTCATCATGATGACTTCAGTCTGATGAACCTTCTGAGGAGCTTCTTTCTGGATCAAGGACTCAACGGAAATCTTGTTGTCCGCGATGATTCTAGTGATTTCAGCCAATACGCCCGGTTTGTCTTCCACGGGAATTCTCATGTAATAAGAGCAGACGGTATCGCCGAAATCAGCCCATGGATTAGCGTTATGTTTTGAGTCAACGGTCGGCATCTTCGGTCTTTCAGAGACGTCAACGGAAGCTGTACGGGCGATATCAATCAAGTCTGCAATAACGGCGCTTCCCGTAGGTTCGCCGCCGGCACCTTTACCGTAGTAAAGAGAACTTTCTGCTGCATCGCCTTTAACGACAACAGCGTTCATTGCTCCTTCCACATTAGCCAGAAGTCTTCTGTTCGGCACCAAAGCGGGATGAACACGGACTTCAACGCCGTAATTCGTATTCTTGGTGATACCGAGCAGCTTGATTCTGAAACCGAGCTCTTCTGCATACTTGATATCTTTGGCTTCAAGCTTGCTGATGCCTTCAATATGAACTTTCTGCATATTGACAGGCACTCCGAAGGCAATAGCTGCCAAAAGCATGATCTTGTGCGCAGTATCGATACCCTCGATATCAAAAGTTGGATCTGCTTCCGCATAGCCTAACTGCTGTGCTTCTGCCAACACGTCTGCAAAACTTCTTCCGGTATCACGCATGGTGGAAAGAATGAAGTTGCAGGTGCCGTTGATGATGCCGGCAATCCATTTAACATCGTTAGCGGCAAGACCTTCTCTCAAACCCTTAACGATAGGAATGGAACCTGCGACGGCAGCTTCAAATGCTACGTTGACGCCCGCCTTCTCGGCAGCAGCAAAAATTTCATTACCGTATTCAGCCAAAAGAGCTTTGTTAGCGGTAACAACGTGCTTGCCTTTGGAAATGGCTTCAAGAATAAGAGAACGAGCCGGCTCAATGCCGCCCATCACTTCGACCACAACGTTGATGTCGGGATCGTTGACAATGTCTTTCCAATCGGAGGAGACGATAACGTCTTCAGCAACGAGCGGAACGACTCTGGCGGTATTTCTGGCAACGACTCGCTTGACGGAAATATCCGTACCGGATCTTTTAACGATCAAGTCCTTGTTTCTTTGAAGAACATCGTATGTTCCTTTACCCACATTGCCGAAACCGGCAAGACCAACTTTAATTGAAGTTGCCATTCTCAGTTATCCTTATTTCTTTGAAGATTTGGAGGTTTTTGCTGGTTTTGCCGCCTTTTCCTTTGCTTTCTTTGCTGCAGGCTCTGCTTTAGCGACAGTAACTTTTTTGCCTTTTTTCTTTAATCCTTCAGACTTAGTTGTAATGTGCGGAACTTCTTCCGGCTTAAGCGTAACTTTTGGTTTTGCGTTAGCTTCAGCTTCAGAAGGCATATGAGCGCCTTTCCAGCGGCGAGTAACGCTCTGACGCTTATGAGAAGCGGTTTCAAGCAAACCGTCTTCAATAAACATCTTCTTGATGCCGCGCAATGCCTGTCTGATACGGTCAACATTTTCAATCAGAGCAATACGGACAAAGCCCTCTCCGTATTCACCGAAACCGACGCCGGGAGAAACGGCAACTTTAGCCTTGTCCAACAGATGGTTTGCGAACTCAACGCTGCCCATCGGTTTGTAATGATCCGGCAATTCTGCCCAAATGTACATAGAAGCCTTCGGATTTTCGACCATCCAACCGATTTCGTGAAGGCCTTTAACCATGACGTCTCTTCTGTGTTCGTATTCTTTTCTGACCTCTTCAACACAATCCTGAGGGCCGTTCAAAGCTTCGATAGCACCAACCTGAATAGGAGTAAATGTTCCGTAATCGTGATAGCTCTTAATTCTGGTTAGAGCGGAAACCAATTCTTTGTTTCCGACCATGAAACCGATACGCCAGCCGGCCATGTTGTAGCTCTTACTCATGGTGAAGAATTCAACGGCAACATCACGGGCACCCGGAACCTGCATAATGGAAGGGGCCTTATAGTCGTCATAAACGATATCGGCATAAGCCAAATCATGAACGATGTAGACGCCGTACTTCTTAGCCAAAGCAACCAATCGCTCGAAGAAGCTGATATCAACGCACTGAGCGGTCGGATTGCTTGGGAAACCTAAAATCATCAGCTTAGGTTTTGGAGTCGTTTCAATAACAGCTTTCTCAAATTCGGCAAAGAAGTCTGTTCCCGGGGCCATCTTCACGCTGCGGACGTCAGCACCGGCAATAATTGCACCGTAGATATGAATCGGATAGCTTGGGTTCGGAACCAAGATAGTATCGCCTCTGTCCAAAGTGGCGAGCATCAAGTGAGCAATACCTTCTTTAGAACCAATCGTAACAATAGCTTCTTTATCCGGATCAAGATCCACATCAAATTTGCGCTTGTACCAGTCACAGATAGCTTTTCTCAAACGAGGAATACCTTTAGAAGCAGAGTAGCCGTGGGTTCCCGGACGCAGAGCTACTTCAACGAGCTTATCGACAATGTGCTTAGGAGTGTCTCCGTCAGGATTTCCCATGCTCAAATCGATAATATCTTCTCCTCTGTGTCTTGCCGCCATCTTCTTCTCATTAGTGATGTTGAAGACATAAGGAGGAAGACGTTTAATACGTGGAAAATCATTATTCATTTAAGGATCCTTCGATTTTTTGATTACCTGGACCTGCGTCCAATCCATTGAGATCTTATGAATTTACCATTATGAGAGATTCAATAACGTGAATTGGATGGATTTTCAACGAGCAGGCAAAAGAAAACGGATCCGAGAAAATTTTCACGGATCCGCTTTCTTTTGAATTGAAAGAACTTTACAAGACGTCAGTTGCGTAATCTGCAAGTCTTGAACGTTCGCCTCTTTGCATAGTGATGTGACCGGAGTGTTCCCAACCTTTGAAGCGGTCAACAACATAAGTCAAACCAGAAGAACCTTCGGTTAAATAAGGCGTATCGATCTGAGCAATATTGCCTAAGCAGACGATCTTAGAGCCTGGGCCTGCACGCGTGATCAAAGTCTTCATTTGTTTCGGGGTCAAGTTCTGAGCTTCATCGATAATGACAAGTTTGTTCATGAAAGTGCGCCCTCTCATGAAACTCATAGATTTAATGCGGATTCGAGAACGAATCAAATCGTTGGAAGCTCTCCGGCCCCATTCGGAATCATTTGCACTGCCTCTGTTGAGAACTTCAAGGTTATCGTCGATAGCGCCGAGCCAAGGCGTCATCTTCTCTTCTTCGGTACCCGGAAGGAAACCGATATCTTCGCCGACGGAAACCGTCGCACGAGTGACAATAATCTCATTGAAGCGTCTCATTTCCATTGTCTGGGTCAGAGCAGCCGCTAAAGCCAAAAGGGTCTTACCGGTACCGGCCTGCCCTAACAAGGTCACGAAATCAATTTCAGGGTCCATCAAAAGGCTTAAAGCAAAACCTTGTTCACGGTTTCTAGCCGTAATTCCCCACACGGAATTTTTCTGAGAGGTGTAATCAGGAAGAACTCTAACTATCGCAGTGTTTCTGTCCACGCTCTTAACCTGACCGTAGAACGGTGTCCCTTCTCCCTCGTGCCAAATAAATTCATTGACAATGAAAGAAGAGACAAGAGGTCCGGTAATTTCGTACCAGGTACAACCGTCTTGCTGCCAAGATCTCAAATTCTTTCCATGCGCTTCCCAGAAGTTTGCAGGCAGCTGTTTTGTACCGCTGTAAAGAATGTCGCTATCTTCAATCATCTTGTCGTTGAAGTAATCTTCAGCCTCAAGATTGAGAGCAGCGGCCTTCAGACGCATATTGATATCCTTGGAAACAAGGATAACTTGCTCGGACGGACGGCTTTCCTTTAATCCTCTGACAACGGCCAAAATTTGGTTATCTGCCTTTCCTGCCGGAAGCATCGGAAGCTGAGTAGAAAAAGGCGTCGTTTGAACGTAGAGTCTGCCGAGGCACTCTTTACTGCCGAGCACGGAAAGAGGAATGCCTTCCTCAATCGGACCTTCAAGATGCTGAAGAATTGCATCCAACGTTCTGCTGACCTGTCTGGCATTGCGTGCCACATCGGTCATGCCGCTCTTATGGTTGTCGAGCTCTTCCAACGTAATCATCGGAAGATAAACATCATGCTCCTCGAAACGGAACATACTTGTCGGATCATGAAGAAGGACATTGGTATCCAAAACATAGAGCTTGCGACCTTCAGCGGCTCCCGCTTTGCTGCGTTTCAGTTTTGGCTTGTGAGTGTTTTCAGACAAAGATGGAACAGGAGCTGCCTTGACAGCTTTTTTAGCTGCACGGGCAACGACTTTCTTTTCTGTGCTCTGAGCTGCTTCAGTCATAACTTCCGCTGTTTGAGCAGTTACCGGCTCTACAGTGCTCTTGGCCTTAACAGTTCTTTTTCTTTTTGGTTTTTCCTGCTTAATTTCAAGCTGAGCCGGAATATCTTTAACAATTGAACCCGGTTTTGTAGGTGCTGAAGGTAATGGCATATTCTTTCCTGCTTTTAATATTTCTTTTAGATAAACCAGGCAGCAATCAAAATCCCGACCATAGTGAAAGCCAAACCAAGCTTGACTACAGTGCCGATTATCATGCCGATCCAAGTGGCAACTCCAACCTTGCCGCTTTTGATCATATCCTGATGGTCAATGAATTCGCCGATTGCCGCCCCAATTAAAGGCATAAAAAGCAATCCCCAAAGACCAGTAAAAATTCCAACGAAGGTTCCGATCATGGAACCGATAATTCCAAGTTTCGTTGCCCCTGCTTTCTTTGCCCCGAGCGACTGTCCGACCCAATCAATAATCAAGCCGATAACAGTCAGTACGCCGATAATGACAATCGGAGTAACTCCAATTTTTTGATAATCATCAATGTATCCGGCCAGCCAAGCTCCGAAGAAAATCATCGGCAAACCCGGAAGAGCCGGAATAATAGTGCCGGCCAATCCGACAATAATCAGCAGCACGGCCACTATCCATAAAATAATGCTAAGCCACATATTCCTTTTAATCCTGCGGTTGGTACTCTTCTTGGTACCCGTATGCTTTACTCTTGAATCGAGTAAATTCTCCTTCGAAGATCATACCTATTGTGCCGGTAGGACCGCTTCTTTGTTTGCCGATAATGAGTTCAGCATCCCTTTCATTTCCCTCGACTTTGTTATAAACACAGTCTCTGTATAAGAAAAGAATCAAGTCAGCATCCTGTTCGATAGCACCGGATTCTCTCAAGTCACTCATCATCGGTCGTTTATCGCCGCGTTTTTCCAAATCACGGTTCAACTGAGACAGGGCCATAACCGGAACCCCCAATTCTCTGGCCAGAGCTTTGAGTCCGCGGGAAATCGCACTAACTTCAACCGCACGGTTTTCTGACAGGACTCCGCCGCTGGTTGCGCTGGCCAACTGCAAATAATCAATGACGATAAGGCCTAGTTTTCCGTAACGGCTCTTAAGTTTTCTTGCACGAGAACGGATATTCATCACTGACAAGTCGTTGCCTTGATCAATAAGCAGGTTGAGATCCTTCATGGTTTGGACGCCATTGTAGAATCGGCCCCATTGGTCTGCATCCAAGCGTCCGGTTTTAAGATTGTCCTGAGGAATTTCGGCAAGACAGCTGATCATACGGTTAGCGAGCTGATCCGCACCCATTTCCAAAGAGAAAATTCCGACCGGCAAACCGTCCAATGCCACTTGAAGAGCAACATTCAATGCAAAAGCTGTTTTACCCATGGCAGGACGACCTGCAACAATAATGAGTTCACCATCATGCATACCGTCAGTCATCTTATCGAGATCGGCAAAACCTGTTCGAATACCTCTGAACTGGCCTTCCGGAACCGGATTTTCCATCAGCTCCTTGAGCTGTTCTTCCAGAGTTTTAAGAGCTGTACCTAAAGAAATAAAATCGCCTGAACTCCTTTCTAGATCTTCCGAGATAGCCAATACTTTTGCTTCGGCCTGATCCAACAAGTCCTCGGCCTGCAATCCTTCAGGAGTAAAGGCTTGGGCAGAAATTTCTGACCCCACTGAAATTAATTTTCTTCGAATAGAACGATCTCGAAGAATTTCTGCGTAGCGAATTAGGTTAGCAGAACCGGGGGAATAGTCGGCCAGACGATTGAGGTATTCAATTCCTCCGGTCTCTTTCTCCTGATTCATCTCTTTCAGGCTGTCAGCAACGGTAATGACATCTGCAGGATGATCATTTTCGACAAGTTTAAGGATGTGTTCGAAAATGAGCCTATTACCATAGTCATAGAAGTCATTGGCATTGATTTTGTCAGAAATGATATCCAAGGCACTGTTGTCGACCAACAATGCACCAAGGATACTGTCTTCAGCCTCTTTTGAGAAAGGAGGAAGCCTCAGTTCTTTTAGTTCATTAGCAGGTGCAGACGGATTTTCCATGTAAATACCCTATAACTACTTCTTTTAATTAAAAAAGTTAACTAATCTGCCTCTTCCTTCCGGAAGAGAGCTCCATTCACTTCACAGCTTACTGATGAATATTACAATTTCAGCCACCAAAGAGTGTCAAACGGGCTGTTATTTTTAAGCGAATTTTTTGAATTTTGTCGAATGATTTGGAAGTGGAACAGGATCATACATCCACAAGAAAAATTTGGTTTCCATGCTCTTGGACTATGTCTAATAGATCTTGGGTTTTCAGCCGGATAGTAGCTGTATTGTCGTTCGGATGAATTCCAATCAAGCCGGGTTGCTGAAGAAAGGCTCTATCTAAAAATAATTGAACTTTACACTGCTCATCATTAATCAGGCCGAGAGGAGTCACAGCACCCGGAATCAGTCCGAGGTAATTCCTAAGATCAGTCTCGGAGGCAAATGAAAGAGGCCGTGTATTGTTTTGTCGGGCGAACTCTTTCAGATTCACCTTTTTGTCGCCTTTCACAGTAATGAGGTAATAATTTCTCTTCTTATCATCCCGAACAAAAAGATTTTTTGCCTCTTCATCGGAGTACGGCAAATCTAACGATGAAGCCTCCGCCATATTGAAAACGGCTCGATGTTCAGTGACCTCAAATTTTATATTTCGGGCGTTGAGGTGATTCAAAACCTCTTGCTTATTCATTTTCTCTTCTCCTTTATATCCTTTTGTTTTCTTCTACGTTTTTTCTCCATGAGGCGGCCAATAATACAAACAGGTAAACTTACAATAAAGGATAATCTCCGATTTAGATAACTATTCACTTCCTTTTGAGATAATGAAAACAAATCCGGACTCAAAATCTTATTCTCGAGGAGAAGCTTCTAGCCAACTTCACAATAAAGAAAATTCTTTCCTAGAATTTCTTGAAAGCATAAGGCACAATCTAATCTCCTTTAACCTTCTCGAATGCCGTCAGAATACGAATCTGCATTTTAACTATAGAGTTCTGAAGGAAAAAATAAGCTTAGGAGTACTCAACCGTATTTCTTGTGATGCATGCAACTTAAGCTTCCAAGCCAAATCTTTTGAGATCCAGAACCATTGTTTGTTCTTCATTTATATCTTCAGAGGGGAGTGCGAAATAGCGGGAGGTAATCAATCTCCGGAAGATATCCGAGAAGGAGAGTTTGTTTTTTATGAGGCTTTTCAAAAGATTATTATCAAAAGCGATAAAAGATTCGACTGCATTTTGGCACTTTTGTCTGAATCTTACATATTGACTCATACGAAGTACGATCAAGAACTCTTCTGTGGAAGAATTTTTAGGTCCAAAAGTATAGCAAACAAATTATTTTCTTCTGTTTTAACAACTACCTTCAAATCTCTTCCTTTCCTCCCGCTAGATACGCATGAGTTAGTTCTTGACGGTCTTTTTTCTTATCTTCGTCCCAGTTTCAAAGAACTGGAAGTCAATACTGCGTTGACGACTCAAACGCATCTGGATTTCCTGTGGTACAAGGGAAACGAAGTGATAAGAAAAAGATTCAAAGATCCATCTCTTCAACTCAGCGATATCGCCGCCGAACTAACCGTGTCAAAACGATATCTCTCGCAAGCCTTCCGCCAGCGAGGAACTACTGTTCACAAACAATTAATGGCTTTCCGTCTAAAACGGGCAAGCGTAATGTTGAGTGAAGAACATTGCCGGCATTTTTCAGTGGAGGAAATAGCAAAAAGAAGTGGTTTTAAGCAGGTTTCTCACTTCTCTCGTTTATTCAAAGAAGAGTTCGGAATAACTCCTTCAGAAAAAAGAAACCAATCTGTTTTTTACTAAATTTCATTCTTCTTTAGATAAAAGCTTTTTCTTTTTAAGATAAATAAATACGGATACTCCTTATTAACCATTACATCGTTTTCTCCTAAACTAATTCTGCAGACTTTCTGCTTAAACCAAGGAAAGACGATGAAAAAACTACCCCAAATTAATCGTCGCGACTTTCTCACCCTCTTCGGGCTCACCTCTGCAGCAGCGGGTTGCCCGGCGATGGCCAGCGCGATGCAAGCCTCCGATCCAGACAAGCAATATAAAACTTTCCAGGCAACCTGCTCTATGGAATGCCTCCACTGCAATTTACGTGCCTATGTAAAAGACGGCGTCATTGAAAAAATTGGAAATGCAAACGCCTTTGATGGAAAACCTTGTGCCAGAGGTCTTTCTAGAATTAAATGGGTATATGCGAAGGATAGAATTCTTTATCCGATGAAACGTATTGGAGAAAGAGGAGAAGCTAAGTTTGAGAGAATCTCTTGGGATGAAGCCCTCGACACCATCGCAGCAAAAATTAAAGAAGCTATCCAAAAAGGAGGTTCGGAGTCTTTGCTCTTTACATCCGCCTCCGGAAATATGGACAGTCTATTCAATCCTTCTCAGGTTGCCTTCGGTAACTATTTGGGAGGCACTACAAGAACAGCAGGCTCTTTATGTTGCTCAGCCGTTACCGCAACCATGATGCCTATGGTAGGTAAACGTTATGTGGATACTCGTGATACTATTGATCAAGCAAAATACATCATTTGCTGGGGAAACAATCCCCTGGTAACGATGCAGGCTTATTGGCACTATTACTTAAAGGCAAAAGAAAATGGCGCCAAGATAGTTGTAATTGATCCTCGTAAAAATGAAACTGCCTACAGAGCAGACAAGTGGGTTCCAATTATTCCCGGTACCGACAGTGCGCTTGCCCTTGGCATGATCCGCTGGATTGCAGAAAATAATCTGCTTGATACTAAATTCTTACAAGAACATACAGGCGCAGGTTATTTAGTTGGAAAAGATGGAAAACTTCTTAGAGAAGATCCTCAAGATCCTAACTCTTACTTAGTGCTTGATACCAAAACAAACAAGTTGGCGCGCCACGATGCCCCCGGCGTGGTCCCGCAACTCCAAGTAAAAGGCAACCCAGAGTACAAAACTGTTTTGACTATGGTTCTTGAACAAGCGGAACCTTGGACTCCGGAAGCCGTAGAAAAAACAACCAGCGTCCCGGCAGCAACTGTCAAAGAATTAGCCCATGATTATGCAACAAGCAAAGCTTCCATGATCGTTAACAACATGGGCTCTTTCCAAAGAACTGAGTTTGGCTCTCAGGCAGTCGGCGGTCAGTACTATCTTGCGTTCCTCACCGGAAATATCGGCAAAGCCGGAACAGGTATATGCGATGCAGGCGGTGCACAGCAAATGGCTGAGTTTGGAGCTCCTATTCCTGCTCCATTAGAAAAACCCAAGAAAGTTGCCCCTATTCCAACCGCAAAACTTGGCGAATATGTCCTAGCCGGTAAACCCAATAAGATTAACTTCTGGTACACCCAGACTTGCGGCATTGTTGGCCAGTGGCCTAATGCCAATAAAGTCATTGAAGCCGTGAAGAGCGTTCCCTTCTTTGTCGTGGCAGAAAGTATCATGACTCCTACAGCGACTTATGCGGATATCCTTCTTCCGGCCACCACTGTCTTCGAGTACGACTCTGTAATGGCAGGCACTAGAAACCATTACGTCCAATTAATTGAAAAAGCAGTTGAACCTCAGGGAGAGGCCAAGCCTGACTATGTCATTTTCGGGGAACTAGCCAAGAGACTTGGCTTTGGTGACCGCTACATCGTACCGGTTGAGCAGATGATCAAAAATGTCCTTAAACCTTCCGGCATTACCTATGAAGAAATTAAGAAAGGTCCTGTCTGCCCCGTTAAGGGCCCTTGGATTCCTTTCAAAGACGGAAAATTCTATACCCCGACAGGCAAAGCTCATTTCTTCTGCGAACCATGGGCAGCCAAAGGTTTCTTACCGGTAGTCACCTATCGTCAGGTCAAAGAAAGTCCTGTCGGCAATCCTGAACTAGCGAAGAAATATCCTCTTATGGCCATCCAGAGAAAGGTTATTCGAAACATTCACACAAGCTTCCAGAATAATGAATGGCTCGATGAACTCTTTGCAAAAGAACCGACAGTTCAGATGCATACCAAAGATGCACAAGCAAGAGGAATCAAACAAGGCGACAAAGTTGTTGTTTATAACGACAGAGGCCAGCATCCGACAGTTGCTATTGTGAATGATAACATCCTACCTGGTGTTTTATGTCTCGAAAATGGATGGTGGATGGGACAAAACGGATTTAATTCTTCTTCTGTTCTCACCAACGATACTGTTGAAATTCTTGGAACTGGAACCAGTATTTGTTCAACTCTTGTCGATGTCAAAAAGGCGTAATCATGAAAAAATTAGGTTTTGTATTTGATGCACGCCGCTGCAACGGCTGCAGAGCATGTGTAATCGCATGTAAAGAACAACAGAAAACACCGGATGGAGTCTGGCTTAGACAAGTCAAAGAAACTCCAAACCAAATGATGTGGTTAAGTGTTGCATGCAATCATTGCGAAAAACCAGCATGCGTACCAGCTTGCCCTGTTAAAGCTTACACACAAGAGCCTGACGGACTGGTTGTTCAAGATCATGCTAAATGCATTGGCTGCCAAGCCTGTATTGCTGCTTGCCCCTTTAAAGCACCGGTCTTTGATCCAACAAGCAAAAAGGTCTTTAAGTGTGACGGCTGCATCAAGCTTCTGGCCGCCGGCAAACAACCTGCTTGCGTACAAGCTTGTACGCAAGGTGCTCTTCAGTTCGGTCCTATCACCGAACTCAAGAAGAAATATCCTGAAGCGGTTGTTGCAGGATTTGAGTGGGCCAACAAGTATTTTGGATATCCGGCCAATTCACAGACCGAACCTCATCTTGTCATAGTTCCTCTGAACTAATATCTTTCTAACAACAGGGTAAGCCCTTCTTAGAGGGCTTACTCTTTTCATACAGAAAAGACTGTTGTCTCATCGGCTACTTTTTTAGCAAAATCGATGAAGTTGTCTTTTGTCCCTACTACTACAATGCTGTCCTCCACTTCTGCCGTCTCTTCCTGAGCTTTTCGCTCAATATCGAGCAAAATCTCTTCTTCCGTCACTAAACCTAGGAGGTTCTTCGATACCTTTTTCCTAGTGGCAGAAATCAGGATAAGACCGAATCTGGAAAGATTGAAATTTCTATACGGGAAGCCCACAAATTTTTTGGGAACTTCCAGCTTAGATACCAAATACTCCTGAGTAACGCTAAGAGAAGTCACCTGAGAATGAAAGTTCAGCTCGTTTGATAAATCTTCGGCCGCTCGTTTTTCAGGCGTCAGAATCCTGTCAATAGAAAAAGCCTCCAAAATGGATTGATGTAGGTCATCAATCGCGCGAGCAAAGATTCTCTTGACTCCGCCCTCTTTCAAGAGAGCTACTGCACGCAGACTTGAACGAAAATCTTCTCCGATCGCCACAATAGCTATATCGATATTCTTCAACGGAAGCATATTCAAGGAGCTCTTCTCCGAGCAATCCATCGTGTAGACAGAACTTAATTTGTCTTTAACTGCTTCCAGATTATTTTGTTTGTTATCCACGCCAATGACTTCATTTCCCAAAAGAGTCAGATTTATGGCGAGATTTCTCCCATAAGTTCCCAAGCCAATTACTAAATAACGCATAACCTTCTCCTTAGCTAATAATGACGTTTTCTGTCGGATACGTACTGTCTATTTCTTTCTGTGCTCCTAAAAATCCCATAAGAATTGACAGCAATCCGACTCGGCCTAAGAACATGGCCATACAAAGAGTGTATTTAGAGGCAGAAGACAGTTCAGCGGTAATTCCCATTGATGAGCCTACCGTAAACAATGCAGACATCACTTCAAAAATAATGTCTTTAAAACTCATCTGCGGTTCTAAAAACAGAAGTACAAAAGTAAAGAAAAAAACCAATAAAGTCGAAATGACAGCCACGCTGTAGGCTCTGTTTACAGCGGAAGCGGAAATTGTGCGATTAAAGGCGGAAGGTTCTTTATGACCCGTAATCGTTGCCTTCAGGCTCAGTAAAATAACAGCCAATGTATTCACTTTCACGCCGCCGGCCATTGACTGGGAGGAGCCGCCCACCCACATTAAAAGGCAAACCATCAAAACAGTCGGAACAGCAAATTCAGCCGGATTGACGGAAGCAAATCCTGTGGTTCTCGGCAAAATGGCATTAAATAGAGATTGGATGACTTTAGTAGAAAAGTCCATTCCTTTTAAGGTGCCGTTATATTCAAAGATAAAAAAGAAAATGGTTCCTAACGCTACTAATACCAATGACGAAATCAATACAAGTCTGGTATTCAAATCGACTCTAACCTTTGATTCGAATCTTTTGTCTTTCCAGATGGTTCCTTTAATTTTTCCAACTAGCTTGTCTTTATAGTTAATCAAAATCGGAAAACCTATAGAGCCTAAAAACATCAGAAATGAAATCTCTAAATAAAAGCTCTGAGATCCCAACATTAGAGCTGGGTTGCTTAGACCATCTTTGATAGTGGAAAATCCCGCATTGCAGAAAGCGGACATGGAATGAAAGATCGAAAAAATCAATCGATCATGCGGGGACGCAAAAAGTTCGGAAGGCACCGACATGTAAATTGCAAATGCTCCAAGGCTTTCTATCACTAAGGTGAATCCAAGCATATACAGCACAGTCGGCAGAACGGCATCCATGGATTTTGAATAAATCGCGTCTCTTATCAGCAGTTGGTTGTAAATAGAAGCCGAGCCGGAGTAGAAAATAGAGAATACGCTGGTAAACGCAATAAGCCCTAATCCGCCAACCTGAATCAGAATTGAAAGAATCAACCATCCAAATGGTGTGAACATAGTTGAAATATCAAGCGGAGAAAGCCCTGTAACACAGACGGCACTCGTTGCAATAAAAAATGCGTCTGTATAGCTGATGGGAGCGGTTGTGCTTTTGGGCAGCATGAACAAGAATGAACCAATCAGTATTACAAATAAGAAACTGCTTGCTAAAAGCAAGGAGGGATTGGTCTTCTTTCTGTCAGCTAATTCCAGGCACTTGGCGCTTAAGAAAATAATGGAATAGCTGATAAGCGTAAAGGTCAAAAAATCTTCGCTTTGCAGGTACTCCAGAATGTGATTCTTACTATCAGGAATCAGGAAAGCAATTAAGCACACAAGAACCAAAACATTGACTGCAATTCTCAGCCATCCGCTTTTTATAAAGTACCGTTTAAAGTCGAAAATAAGAGCCAGAACAACAATGAAGCTGAACCAAGCCAAACATATATGAAGACAAATGAGAATTCGGTTCACATCCTTGGCGGTAGTGTTCAAGCCGTATAACGACGCTATCCCGACAAGCGCTCCGATGCAGAAAAAAATAGTTATGGCAATGCAGCTTATTCTGATCGCTTTAAGAATGAAAGACGGATCGTGGAACTTAGAAATCTGCTCATGAGAATGGCGCCACAAAGAACGCTTTATGTTCTTTTCCAACTGGCTAAGTTTCGAATTCATGATTCACCTTTCCTTCCGCTGGGCAATTTCCAAGGAAAAGCCCTCAGAACAGAATTTCCCACAAATCCCGGCACCGAATTCGTAATAATTTCTTGCATCCTTGTTCGTGTAATGTTGCAACGAGAAAAGGATAAAGAAGAAATCGAAAAGAAGAATACTATCGATCCTCAAATCGAGGCCTAGAGTTCAGAACTGAAGAAAGGAAAAGCTGCTGAGTAAAATTCTTTGTACAGAAATTTTTGAAATTAAAGATATAGATTCAGCAGGTTGAAAGTTTCACCCAATGGGTGTTTGTTATCCGTCGGCCGCCAACTATTTTGGTCACACAAAATATAGCGAAAAGAAATATCTCTCGGTTCTCAGAGATAGAGTTATTAAAAAAGACCTCTCAGCGTAAACCGAGAGGCCGTAAGTCAAAATTAAATTGACTGCAGATTAAGCTTCAGCGACAACCTTAACTACTACATCAGCAATGATGTCGTGATGAAGGTCGATCTGGAGTGTGTATTCACCAATAGCCTTGATTGCGCCCAATGGAGTGCGAACCTGGCTCTTGTGGATTTCGTGGCCGAGCTTGTCGAGAGCTTCAGCAACATCCATATTAGTAACAGAACCGAACAAACGTCCGTCAACACCAGCCTTAGAAGCAATTGTAAGAACGATACCGTTGATCTTTTCTTTCAATTCTTCAGCCTTAGCAAGACGTTCTGCCTGAGCGCGTTCGAGCTCAGCACGCTTTGCATTAAATTCGTCCAAAGCAGCCTGTGTAGCACGTTTGGCTTTCTTTGTAGGAATCAAGTAGTTGCGGGCAAAACCATCTTTAACTTTGACGACGTCGCCAAGCTGACCAACATGAGGAATTGTTTCAAGAAGAATAACTTGCATCTTTTTTCCTCCGATTACTGGTTGTCAGTGTAAGCAAGAAGAGCAAGGAAGCGAGCGCGCTTAATTGCTGTATCAAGCTGACGTTGATAACGTGCCTTAGTACCAGTCAAACGTGCAGGCATAATCTTGCCGTTTTCTTGGATGAAGTCACGAAGTGTGTCGATATCTTTGTAGTCGATCTGTTCAACATGATCAACTGTGAAGCGGCAGAATTTTTTGCGTTTGAAGAGCGCATTCTGCTGATTAGGGTTACGAGGTTTACCCTTTCCTTTGGCGCCAAAAGCCATGATTAAACTCCTTTATCGTATTCCGTAATGTGTAGAACTAGCTTAGATGAACGTACTGAAGAAGTAGCGATGAATCCTCGAAGAATTAACTGAGAACCAAGCTCTTCTTTACTGAGAACCTCTCCAATCTTGCCCAGCGCAACTGCGGTAAATTTGAAATTGTTCTTTCTGTCGCTGTCAGCTTCTTGAGTCACACCGGTATGCTGGAATCCGCATTCACAGACCGCAACACCGGCCAAGGTGTATCTCAAAGCCTCTCGGCTGATTAACTGAGCTGACAGTTGAAACCATCTTGAAATGCTTTGCGGCATCCCGGAATTTCATGT
>ENA-OPSG01000507-OPSG01000507.1-human-gut-metagenome-genome-assembly--contig:-NODE-507-length-24974-cov-8.026325_pt1 | contig 24974 bp, 22 predicted proteins | sample MGYA00241454_ERZ501900 | MGnify/ENA primary metagenome ERZ501900 (study PRJEB25962, sample SAMEA2042225) | human gut metagenome | biome: human gut; feature: human-associated habitat; material: faeces... | reverse complement strand
AATAGTGCAGTTTTTTTGTGGTAAACTTCTAAAACCAACATAGAAGTGCCACACTCCGGGCATCTGAGCGGATCATAGCCAAGAGCCAGAAGGATTGAATTACGCCAATCCAGAAGACTGGAAAGATAACGCTGCTTCTGAGGGGATAAACATTTCCGGAGATTTTTTTCCTGTTTATGGTGCTTTGCATAAATCCCATAGCAGCGGACCATTTTAAAGTGTCTGTCAGGGATATGTACAATCAGGCGTTTGATAAAGTCAATGGCGGGGATGCATTCGGTCACAGTTTCATGGTCCTCATGGCGCTGATAGTGGATGTCACAGAAGTCCCATCATAGGCATCAATCCTGGAAGTGGCAATGACGGGCCGGCCCAGATATCTGCTGATATATTTAATAGTGATATCAGGGGAGCGCGGATTGGGTTTGGCCCTGACATAAAACCCATCGGGATGGTCTTTGTAAATCTGGTTTTTAAGTTTCTTAAAAGACGGTCCAAGTTTAAGGGAGAGCTGCTCCAAAAGGACTTTACGGACAGGCGCAGGAAGCGATAATCAAAGTGAGTATGAGGGCGCCAGGCAGTGAAGTTACCAGCCCCGCCTTGGGAAATCAGGGCATGGATGTGAGGATTCCATTTCAAATCCCTCCCGAAGGTATGCGGGACGCAGATAAAGCCAGAATTAAAGTTTTTGGACTTGTTAAGCTTGAAGAACATACGCAGGATGACATCCCTGACCGAATGAAACAGGCAGTTAAGAAGGGAATGGTCCTTAAGAAAAAAGATGCGGAGTTCTTCAGGAATGAGTTTTAAAGCCAGGGATGCCATTACATTCATGAATCTGGAATAGTCTGCTTTGGAGTAGGAACAGGCATAATAAAAAGCAGTCAGTGACTTTTGGGTGATGGCAGACAAAAAATGTCGGTAGAGGGAACGGATGGAATCCGCCGACTCCATGGCAAGTATGGATAAAGCCAGTAGGAATAAAGTCTCCGCGGCAGGGAAGAAAAGGTTTTAAAATAGATGGAAAAATATTGATGAAGTCTACCAATCAGGTTCTTTTCGTTGTATAATGAGTTTGTCGTACAGGGTCACTTTCCTTTGTATATTTTGTTGGCAAACTAATTATACACCAAAGTGTCCTGTACGATATTTTTTTATTAAAAAGTTATAAAGTCGTATTTTTTTTATTAACAATCAAAAAAAAGAAGAATCAGTGCAAATTTGCATATCCTCATCTGCTACAATACAGTCATAAGATGAAGGGCAGGTAGCCTAGCGGCGAAGGCAGCTGACTGTAAATCAGCCACGCAGGAAACATCGATGGTCCGAGTCCATCTCTGCCCATTCTGACAAGGTAGCCTAACGGTAAGGCAGCACGTTGGAAGCGTGCCGTTGCGGGTCTGTCGCATTCCCGGTTCGAATCCGGGTCTTGTCGCTTCGCTCTGTATTCGATCAGCGATTTAGTTTATCGAATTCGGGTAGACTAAGGAGATGTACTCAAGTGGTTGAAGAGTTCAGTTTCGAAAACTGACAGGTCTTAAATAGACGCCTGGGTTCGAATCCCAGCATCTCCGTATCTGGTGTGGTATGCAAGAGGCTATAAGCAGGCGGTCCTGAAAACCGTCATCCGGTCTTCCGGCTCGTGGGTTCGAATCCCACCCACACCGTGATCTCGAAAGAGAATCCAATCATGCGCAGGTATGTAAAAGGCTGAAGCGAGCGGTCTGTAAAACCGTGACCCACGTGGTAAACAATGCAGGTTCAAATCCAGCCCGGCGCACTTATATGCAGGCGTGGCAGAGAGGCTTAATGCGGCTCCCCGCTAAGGAGTTTGTCGGCTTTTCCGGCACGAAGGTTCGAATCCTTCCGTCTGCGCTTGACAGATATCCAGAAGTTGGATATACTGGCTTTAGAAAATATCAGCAGGAGGAAATGATCATGGCAGTCAGACGATTTGCACATCAGTCAAGTTATGGGCAGTCCGGTGTCAGTATGAGCTCGTATTCATTATACAGTTCATGCTATGGCAGCGGACTTTTTGGCGTAACTTCAAACCGGAACTGCCAGATGCCTGATTGAGACGATAAGGATGGAAACAAAAGAGGCCCTGGCGGGGTCTTTTTTTCGTGCTGAAAGAGAGGAAAATACTATGCAGCCGACGATAGATTTTTTGGTTCTGCGTTATTTTTGATGATTTATGAAAAATTTAATTTCCTTTTGTTCGAATAGAAGTGTCGGCAAAAATGAAAAAATGAGCTATCCGGTGAAAAACAACAATTAAAAAAAATGAAATGTCCTCCGAAAAAGAGTTCCTTAAATTCGATTAAATGAAGAGTGCAAAGGCTGGGCCTATCGTTCCTCTGCGTTTCCATACTGAATACGTAGAAAAAAAAGAAATATGACAGCCTGCTAATAAAAAGTCAATCAGTAACTAACAAAACAATTCAAAAAGGTGTTCTCCGCGAATTCCTGGATGCTTACTCCTGTCCAGTCCCGGTTGTAAAACATCTCGTTTTTCAGGCGGCCAAACAGCCCCTCACAGGCGGAATTGTCAGGGGAGCATCCTTTTTGGGACATGGAGCGCTCCAACCCGGCTTTCTACATACGGCTGATCCAGCCAGGCCAGCGGTAATGGCATCCCCTGTCAGAATGGATTATGGGATGTTCTTCCTCCCCTAACTGTGAGATCGCGCCATCCGGCATGTCATTCACCAGGGCAGCATCCGGTTTCGTGCTGATCGTCCAGTATGGCAGCATCCCATCAAAACAGTCCACAACCGGGGAGAGATAGACCTTACCTGCGGGGATGGCAAACTCCGTGATGTCAGTAAGCCATTTCTCATTCGGCTTTTCCGAATGGAAATCCCTGTTTACCGTATTTGGCACAGAGGGGGAGAGTTCCCCCTGGTAAGAGTTGTATTTCCGCCTGCTCTTAATCAGAACTACAAGCCCTTCTTCGGCCATGATCCTGCGTACCATTTTCTCGGAAACAGTGATTCCTTCACGGATGAGCAGGGCGTGTATCCTGCGGTATCCGTAACGCCCGCTGTTTTCATGAAACAGATCGAGCTTCTTGGTAATAATAGCTGCTCTTGGGCAGGCCAAGCTTCCCCAGTAGCAACGGCAGTGGGTATTTATCTTTAAGGGCATCAACGATCACTGCCTTCTCCCTGTTTTTGAGGGTCTCCGTGTTGATGCCGGGGTCTTTTTTTAACACATTGATGGTTTCCTTTAATATATCGATTTCCATCTGCATGCCATCCATCCGGGCAAGCAGTTGTTGCATTTCAGCATTAGGGGGATCCAGTATGCCCTCCGTAAGGGCGCCGGGTTTTATGTTTTTGTCGTTCATCAGTGCGACAGTACCTCCCTGGAGATATTTTTTTCGCCAGGCATAGATGCTTGCCCGGCTGTAGCCGATCTCCTCTGACACACATTTTATACTTTCTCCAAGCTCAAAGCAACGGTGGATCGCATCCATTTTAACTTCAATGGGAGGGTTGCGGGGATGTGCCGCTGTATTGGTATTATCCAATGCTTTTCGTGGCGGCTTTTGAACACCCTCGTTTTCGATCCATGTATAGAGTGCCCTCCTGGTTGGATAACCCACATACGGATTGTGTTGGTTACAGAACCGCACTGGTGATAAACCTGTAATGCAATGTCGGTTTTATCCTGAGAATACATAATGATTCAGCTCCTTTCGGAGCCCGTGGAAGTCCAGCTTTTTGTCCGCGCCCCTCTCTCGTATCTTTCACCGGGCATATAAAAAGCGGGCTTCTGCTCATTGACAGAAGCCCTGGATATCAATATCCTTTGAATATCTCCTTGAAATGCATCTCATCTGCTTTTTCAATATTTGATGAAAAATGACAGTGCTTGAAACAGCTTTCAAACATGATGTGGAAAACATCCTGCACTATTATAACTGTTATTATCTTTCTATTTATCCGGTCACACCAACCATCTGCTAATGGATTCCATATCCCGCCTTAGCAGCTCCATCTGCCTGCCTTCAGGCGCAAGTTCCCTCAGCGGCGACAGATTGTAATAATTCTCAATGACAATCCAACCTTCAAACCCATGTTCCTTCAGGAACCTCATCTGTCCCTCAAAGTCTGTATTGCCCCGGCCCAGCAGCCGATCGCCCGGCCCGGCTTCTCCGTCTTTTGTGTGAAGCACGCTGTCCATCAGGGGATACAGATGTTCCAGCTGTTCACACTGGTCCATATCGAAATTGAACTTAAAATTCTGGGTGTCAAAATGGACCTTGAGGTTATCCGCCCCAATATCCCGCAGCAGTTCCTCCTGTTCCTTCCAGCCCAATGCATTCTCCGTGAGAATCAGTATTCCCTCCGGAGCCGCCAGCCTGCAGGCGTAGGAAAGGGCCTCCCTGGTATGTTCCACATGACGTCTGCATGTAATCAGGTTCTCAATAAAGTTGGGAATCATGATTCTGTCAATTCCCATCCTTTTTGCCGTCTCAATCCCAAGGGCTATCTGGTCATATGCAATCCGCCCGTGTTCCGTATCCCTGCCGTTGATGAATTCGTTGACCATCACGTCATTGAGCACCAGGGCAGGATATTCTATGCCATACCTCTCCTTATCCTCCAGATACCCTTCCATAACTTCCCTCTGGGCCAGCGGATATCCCGCCTCATAGCTTCCCAGCTCCAACTGGATTCCATCCAGACCTGCGGCCCTGGCTGTCCTGGCGGCGTAGATTCCGCCGCCTGGCAGTCCCCATGCCACCGCCCCTAGCTTAACTTTCTTTTCCATCCTGGCCTCCTATCATTACTCCAGATTGCTGTGATTCCGGTACATGTCATCGCTGCTGATACCATGCTTCTCCATCAGACACAGAACAATGATATCCAGCAGGATGGCTGTACTCTGCTCAAACAGGCTTCCCATAGGCTGCACGGACGCGTCGCTCCGTGTGGTTTTGGAGGAAGCATCAATAGTTATCATGGAGTCACTGAGCACTGCAAGCGAGGATGCTTCACTGGTGGTAATTAGCATAATTGCCGCCCCCACTTTTTTTGCCTTGGCCGCGTGTTCCACCAGCATGGGAGTCTCCCCTGACGCACTGCAGATGAGAAGGATGTCATCCCTGGTAATGGCCGGGGTGGTGGCTTCCCCAACCACGAGAGCCGTAAACCCCATCTGTATTAGCCGCATAGCGAATCCTTCTGCCTTCAGCCTGCTTCTTCCCACACCGTCACAGAATATTCGTTTCTCCCTGTTCACCGCATTCACCAGCGCTTCCAGGCTTTCGTGGCTGACGCCTGACACACTGCGGTTGATTTCCCTTAATACTGTCTCGATTATTTTTCCACTGTCCATACGTTTTACGCCCGCTTTCCGACCATTGCCTTAAATGCAGATAACGCAGACCCTTCCGACTTGATATAGTCGATGTATACGGCTATGAGTATTACAATTCCCTGAACCACATACTGCCAGGAGGAGTCAATTCCCAGAAGGTTCATGCCGTTTTTCAGGATACCGATTACAATAACACCGATGACCGTACCTGAAATGCTGCCTTTGCCGCCGCTCATGCTGGTTCCGCCCAGTACAACCGCAGCGATGGCGTCCATCTCAGCTCCATCACCCATAATCATGGTAGCGGTAAATGTCCTTCCCACGGTCAGCACGCCTGCCAGGGAAGCCAAAAATCCACTGAGTACAAACACGAAGAATGTAACCCTTTTTACATTGATACCTGAATATTCAGATGCAATTTTGTTGCCGCCTGTCGCATAGATATGTCTGCCGAGACCGGTCCTGTTCAGTATAAAGGATGTGAGCACCACCACCGCTATAATCAGGTACAGCTGGATCGGAAGTCCCAGAATACTGCCCATTCCCCAGAAGGTATAAGGGTCATCCAGTACTGCAATGGTCTGGGCATGGGTATAAATTCTGGCAATACCCCTGCCGATATTCATGGTGGCTAATGTGACAATGAAAGCCGGTATGGTTGTTCTTGAAATGATGATCCCGTTCAGCGCACCTACCAGGGTACCGCACAGAATACCGGTGAGGATTCCCACAGGAACAGGAAGCCCTACCCATGTAATCATGCCCGCGCTGACACATCCGGTAACAGCGATGACAGAGCCTACAGACAGGTCGATGCCGCCCAAAAGGATGACAAAGGTCATGCCGCATGCCAGATAGAGGTTGATGGTAATTTGACGCACCACGTTAAAAAAGTTTGTAACTGTTGCAAACTTATCCGTCAGGACAGTCAGGCCTAAACACAGGATGACCAGTCCCATAAGGATACCAAAATTCATTTTGACCGTATTTTTCATTGTTTGTCCAAATCTGTTCTTCATGGCTGCTCTCTCCTTATAATTCCATCGTTGCTAATGACATAATCCGTTCCTGTGAAAACTCTTCCCGTTCCAGGACGCCGGTTGTATACCCCTGGTTCATGACTACGATCCTGTCACACATGTTAATCAGCTCCGGCATTTCAGAGGATATGAAAATGATGGATAAGCCCTGTGCCGTAAGCCTGTCAATCAAGTGGTAAATATCTGATTTTGTCTTTACATCGATACCTCTGGTGGGTTCATCCAGAATCAGTATATTCTTGGTTGCCAAAAGCCATCTGCTGATGATTACCTTCTGCTGATTGCCTCCGCTGAGCCTTCCGATTGGCTGCTCCATCCCGGCGTATTTGGTCTGCATGACATCGTCCACATACTCCTTGGTCAGTGCCAGCTCCTTATCCCAGTCATATCGTCCGTTCTTTAAAAACTCTCTCAGCACCTCAATGGTGGTATTGAAACGGATTCCCTGGATTGCGTAAATCCCTTCCTTTTTCCTGTCCTCAGGCACAAGCCCGATCCCATATCCCATGGCATCCCTGACGCTGTTAATCTTAGCCTCTTTCCCTGAAATATAAATTTTTCCCTTTTCTTTCTTCCTGAGGCCGAAGATGCATTTCATTGCTTCTGAACGCCCGGATCCAACCAACCCGGAGAAGCCCAGCACTTCTCCCTTATGTAAGTCAAAGGTCACATCCCTCACTTCCCTGCCGGACAAAAGATGCTCTATCCTTAGTACAACTTCATCCGTGGCGTGGTAATGTTTCTCATAAAGGTCTCCCAGGGAACGCCCCACCATCAGGCTAACCAGTTTGTCATGGTCTGTCTCCTTCGTCACCACGGTGTCCACATATTCTCCGTCACGCATAACTGTTATCCGGTCCGCAATAATGTCTAATTCCGACATTCTGTGGCTGATATAAATGATGCCAACGCCATTTTCCTTCAGTTTGCGGATTGCCTTAAATAATACTTCCACCTCAGTGTCCGTGAGGGATGAGGTGGGCTCATCCATGACAATAATCTTGGCCCCAAAGGAAATAGCCCTTATAATCTCTATCATCTGCTGCTGTGCAATATTCAGTTTTCCCACCAGATCTGTGGGCTTAAGCGACAACTCCATTTCAGCCAGGAATTTTGCTGTCTCAGAATTCATCTTATCCGTATCCACGGTTCCCAGCCTGGTTCTGGGTTCCTGTCCCAGGAAAATGTTCTCGGCTATGGTCATATAGGAGATTAACATAAGTTCCTGGTGTATTATCCTAATTCCGTATTTCTTGGCGCTCTCCACATCGGTGATATCCGCCTTCTGTCCGTTTACATATATCTCTCCGCCATCCCTGGTATAAGCGCCGCCCAGTATCTTGATTAAGGTGGATTTGCCAGCACCGTTCTCACCCAGCAGTGCGTGGACTTCCCCCTGGCGCAGTTCCAACTTTATCTTGTTTAATACCCTTACTTCAGAAAAAGATTTACAGATATCTTCCATCCTCAGCAACTGTTCCATATCCCGTCTCCTTTGCTATGAGCATTTAGCGTCTGTCTTTTGGACGCTTACGTGCGATGCATATTAAACTCCACCCCGTAAAGGACCTGTGTGGACCCGGTGGCGCGGCCCGCCCCTGGAAGGGGGCGGCATTGTGCGCCGCCCCCTGCCGGTATTACTGTTTTATTCTATCTTCATTTGTTCGAGTATTCATTCCGCTGTCTGCACACCCTGAAGATGTATCCTACTGCCATCCTGCGCCCAGGTAATCCTGGATGTTGGTGCTGTCGATGGTAAATGCGGGGACATCAATCTGGAACTGCGCGGGCTTCTCACCGGAAAGGATGGTCATGGCCACATCATAGCAGTTGGTGCCAATCTTGATTGGGGACTGTGCGGCTGTCATCCTGTAAATGCTGCCTTCCTTGGCAATTACCTGCTTGGCCTCCGGAGCGCCGTCCACGCCGTAAATGGATACGTTGGCACCCGAAGTCGTGCACGCTGCATATGCGCCCATTCCTGCCTGATCATTGATAGAGAAGATAGCTACGATGTCCGGATGCGCCTGTAAAATGTCGCTTGTGATGTTCTGTCCCTTTTCAACAGTACCTTCCGCATCAAAGGTTGCTGCAACCTCAAAGCCTTTGCCTTCGATGGTTTCTAAGAACCCTTTCTCTCTGTCCAGGCAGGCACTGTTGGCCGGATAGTTAAGAACCGCAATGGGTCCTCCTTCCGGGAAATCCTTAATCATTGCCTCTGCACAGAGCTTGCCTGCCTGAAGGTTATCAGTTGCCACATAAGCGTCAACCAGATCTAAGTTGGCTACAGATGAATCAAAGTTGATAACCGGGATTCCAGCCTCCTTTAATTTCCGGAGAGCCGGTGCAACGGCATCCCTGTCAACCGGGTTCAGGAAAACTGCGTCCACATCCTGGGCAATAAAATCCTCAATAATTTGAATTTGCTTAGTGCTGTCCTGCTGCGCGTCCACCACAACGGTCTTGTTGCCGTCGGCTTCCGCTGCTGATGTGATGGAATCTGCCACGGTTTTAAAGAAATCAGATTCAATCCAGTATGTAACGCCGAAGGTCTTTCCTCCCTTGTCAGCAGAAGCATCTGCACCGGACGAAGCCTTTTCGCTGGCTGCTGCTTCTGTGGTGCTTCCTTCTGCTGCGGCAGTGACTGACTGGGTAGTCTGTGGGCTCTGGCTTGCGCTATTTGAGCAGCCAAATATGGAAAGGACTGCTAAAGCAATTGTAACTGCTGCTGCAAAACGTTTTTTCATCATAATGATTCCTCCATGTGTTTTATTATTTTTCTTACTTTATAGTTCCAGCCGCACGTGCGGCGTACTACCTGCTGTCTGTACTGTATTCACTGTTATTTACCCAACGCCGTACCTTTACAGTTCATACAAATCATTAAAATCCTGTTTCATGTGGTCATACAGCCGGTCATACAGGTCATGGTACCTGCGGTATACTGCGGCCTCCTCCTCGTCCGGGACCGTAACCCGCCCGCACCTGGCCAGCTTTTTGCTGACGTCCCTTACGTCATCATACACCCCGGTACCCACTCCGGCCAGGATTGCAGCTCCGTAAGCAGGCCCTTCTTCCTGTTCCAGCCGGATGATATTGCAGCCATACAGAGCGGCCATGATACGCCGCCACACCGGGCTCCTGCTTCCGCCTCCGCAGACCTTCATATTATCCACTGCAATTCCGAGATTTTTAAGGATATTGTTGCAGTCTGCCAGGGAATATGCGACACCTTCCATGATGGCCCTTAGTAAATGCGCTTTGGTATGAATGATATTCAGTCCCACAAACGCCCCCCTGCATCTGGGGTTCATATGGGGCGTCCTCTCCCCCATCAGATATGGCATGAATATAAGGCGCTCACTTCCCGGCCCTATGTCTGCTGCCGCTTCATTGATTAAATCGTATGTACTCCTGCCATCTTTTTCAGCCTTCTCCTTGTAGTCCTGGCAATAGTTATTTTTAAACCATTCCAGGGAAAGTCCGGCTGCCTGGGGTCCTCCCATGGTGAACCAGCATCCCGGCACAGAACTGCAGCACAGATGGAGACTTCCTTCGGGAATCGGAGTGTAGCGGTCCATGTGGGTGTATACCAGGGCTGAAGTCCCGATGGATGTAAATGCATCCCCATCCCTCACAACGCCGGTGCCGATGGCAGCGCCTGCATTGTCTGCAGAACCGGCTACTACCTTTACATCTGCGGTGAGGCCGCATTTCTCAGCCACTGACTGCAGCAGCCGGCCAGTAACCTCTTGGGACTCATATACCTTTCCAAGCATTTCCTTCTGCACACCCAGCACTTCCAATACTTCATCTGACCAGCATCTGTTTTTTACATCCAGCATCTGCATTCCGGACGCGTCCGATACATCCGTAGCAAACTGTCCGGTAAGTACATAGCGGATATAATCCTTAGGCAGCAGGATATGTCTGCACTTTGCATAAATTTCCGGTTCATGTCTCTTTACCCACAGAAGCTTTGCCGCTGTCCAGGCCGCAATGGGCGGATTGGCTGTAATTTCCAGCCATTTTTCATATGGAAGGAGATTAAGCATCTCATCCACCTGCTGTCCGGAACGCTGGTCACACCAGATAATGGAACGCCGGATGGGATTACCCGCCTCGTCTAACATCACAAGGCCGTGCATCTGGCCGGACAGGCCGATTCCCTGAATGTCATCACGATTCACGCCGGACTGCTCCACCACCTGCTTCAGGGTTTCCAGCGCTGCCTGCTGCCAATCCTCAGGCGCCTGCTCCGCCCAGCCGTTGTCTGGCTGATATAAGGGATAATCCCTGACAGCCTGGGCAGCCACGTTTCCCTCTTCATCCATCAGAATGGTCTTGGTGGCGCTTGTCCCGATATCAATTCCTATTAAGTAGCGCATGACGTTCCTCCCCTTTGCTATTCATGATAGTAAAATATTTTCTTATATTATCTTCCAGGCTTCCAACGAACAGCCCTTTTCCCACAACAATGATATTGGCCCCCGCTGCCATGACCAACTTCAGGCTGTCAGGGGTTATGTCCCCATCCACTTCTATATCAATATCCCTTCCAATCTCCTCGGAAAACCGTCTTGCCTCTGCAATCTTTTCCAGCATCAGCGGATTAAAATGCTGGCCCTTCAGTCCCGGCGCCACAGTCATGATCTGAAGGACATCCAGTTTATTCCAGACAGCCAGCGGTATCTTCCCCAATCCGGTTTCCGGTTTCAGCACGATTCCCGCTTCCTTTCCCACTGCGTGGATGGCGTCCAGCGTATGTTCCATATCCCGGCACGCCTCAAAATGTACTGTTATCACGTCGGATCCCACCTCCGCAAATGCCTTTATAAAACGTGCAGGTTCATCCACCATCAGGTGGACATCCAGCTTCATATCCGTGTAACCCCTGAGATCCTTTACAAAGTCCGGCCCAAAGGACAGATTAGGGACAAAACTGCCATCCATGATATCCACATGAATACAGGATACACCGGCCCTTTCCATCACGCGCAGCTGCTGTTCCAGCTGCATAATATCCGCCGCATAAACGGATGGTGCCAAACAGTACATCTCTTATCCTCCTACATGATTTTATTACAGTCAATTGCGCCCTGGGTCCTCTTAAGACGCTTGGAAAAATCCTGTTTTTTCTTTGTTATGTATCCCAGGTACAGTACGTCCAGTATGAACTGGTCCGCAACGCGCCGTGTCACCTTGTCTCTACCCACTGTAAGGTCGCTGATGGATATAAATAGCGGGATATCCGTGTATCTGAGAAGCGGCGATTTGTTCATCTTCGTAATGCTGATGGTTGTGGCTCCCCGCTTTTTTGCTATCTTCATGGCCTGGACCACATTCCTGGACCTTCCCTCATAAGAGACGGCCAGCGCCACATCCCCGGGTCCCAGATTATCTGCTATGGTATACTGAAGCATCACATCGCTGTAGGATGAACAGGGGATTCCCAGACGGCAGAACTTCATAAATGCGAACTGACAGGCTGCAAACGCATCCCCCACCCCGAAAAAGTGAATTGATTTGGCATCAATCAGGGCGTCCAGCGCATCCTTATAACGTTCATTGGCCAACACCATGGTATTCTGAAGCGTCTGCACATTGCTCTGGAATACCTTTTTTAAGATATCGTTTACATCGTCGGATTCCTCAATCTCCTCCTCGTGGACTTCATCCCCTTCGGCGATTGCAGCCGTAAATGCCTGCTTCAAATCAGAGTAACCGTGATATCCCAGCCGTTTGCAGAACCGGATGATGGAAGCGTCGCTGCTGTTTGATTCCCTTGCTATATCGGCCAGTGTGAGATGGGTGATTGCCTCAGGATTCTCCAGAAGAGCCTGCGCAAATGCTTTCTCCGCCCTGGGAAGGGACGGAATCAGAAACCTAATTTTGACTAGTAGTTCATTCATGCCCTCACTCCATTCCCGGTTATCGCAACTGAAGTTTATCTTTAATTAAAGTATAGTATTTGTGACAACCGAAGTAAATATATTATGGTTTTTTTATATATTTTAACCTATTTTACTCTCGAAATAACCCAATTTCAAGTTTCTAATTCAACATTATTAATAAAATTTCAAAATCAAACTTTTATTTTGAAGTATTGCTTTTGAATTTTACTTCATTTTTATATATTCATTTCAAAATCATATTCACTTTATGACTGCGTTTTACCGAGTTTCATATGCTCTGTTTCACACATCTTTCATACTCTTTATTACAGGCTATTCAAATATTTTATTAATGAAATTGATACTTCATATAGCTTTTTCCAGTTAGGCCATGCAAGTTTCCTCCTGAAATTAAATTTTTATTATATTAAACTGAGACAGTTTATGTCCGCAGCTGTTCGTTATGTGAATTCCCTCTTTTAATCCTCTTATTTATCCGTAGGTAACTATTCAAATGGTACGGTGGACGCTTCATAACAAAGGCAGAAAATAAAGAGTGTTTTCTTATTTCGCACTTATTATGTCTGGATAAAATCCGCCCGGATATGGAGTCGGGACATACTGTTCAGGCGTATGCAGCTGCTTTTTCTGTTTGTAAGATTCGTTTACTTTTTTGTTTTTCCAGGTAATCCGCAAGCGCCTCCATTTAAAGTTCCGCAGCCGCATCAGAAGCCTCAGGAACCAGTAACGGCAAATTGAGCACCAATTTATTTAAGCTGTTCTGTATTGGTTTCAATCTCAAAACTTTTTAATATGACACGTAAAAGACTGAATTGTTTATCTCTGAACACCTTATAACTTTCCCCGGATAAACGTTTGAAGATCAGGGGTCGCTCTTCCATCGTCAAAACCGCGAGCCCATATTTTTCACCATAACATGGAGAAACATTTTCACCTTATCCCTCCATCTCAGGACCGGATCGTTCATCAGTTTCCGGGCATATTCTATGAGTTTGAGCTGCTGCGGATAAAGGGCCTCCACAATCAGCTCCTCCTTGTTCGGAAAAAAGGAGTAAAAGAAAGTGCTTCTGCATTTGACAGATACGTCCCCAACTATTAGAATTATGTATATAAGTCATGGGCTTCATATAACAGATACGGCAATTCCATTACAGGAGGCAGAACGACTATGAAAATTCATCTAAAAAAACTGTGCCCCAGCGACGGTGATGACATATATGAAATGTTACAGGAATTTCCTGAAAATGAAAATGGATTCATCACCCCTGCCCTCACGTCAATTGATGCGTATAAGTCCTGGTTGGCTGACAATGCTGCATCCGGCAATCAAACAGGTCTCGTTGACGGATGGAAGGTTCCGCAGACCATTTACTGGCTGTTCATAGACGGCAAACCAGTTGGATATGGAAAAATACGTCATATTTTGACCGATAAACTCCTTGCTGACGGGGGAACAATAGGCTATTCCATACGTCCTGGTCAAAGGAATAAAGGATTTGGTAAGATACTTCTCTCGGAGTTAATAAAAGAATGTTCTGACATGGGCATTGAAAAAGCACTGCTGACCATTCACAAAAACAATACGGCATCCATTAAGACAGCCTTAGATAATCATGGAGTAATCGAAAAATCAAGTGATACCCTGCACTATATTTGGATTAAATGTTGTTAAGAATATTCTCCAATTACCGCAAGGCCTGCTTTGGGCGGAGAAGAATCGAAGAGTTCATTTCAATCAGAGTTCCGTCCCCTGAACATACCCCGTAATCTTTGCCCAGTTTAAAAAGCTTTGCCGCCAGGCGCTTCTCACCGCTGGGGGCATTGGTGGTATTCTTAAGCTGGCGGTACAGCCGGCGGATTTTAAGAGCCATGGCCCCCATGACTTCCCTGGCCAGCCTGCCGTCCTTATCCATAACCTGAATAAACCGGTCTGCCGGCAGCACCATTACCAGGGAATTGATCTTATACAGGGACGCCACGCCCTCCACCAGAAAATACAGGCATGTACTCTCCTCCCTGTCATAAAACACGTGCGCTCCCTTGCCATACCTGCGTATATAGGCAAAACCCGCGATTTCATCCCGGCTGCCTGCACTGGCCGCGCTGAAAAAGTCTGCCTTCTCCAAAGCTTCCTTTGCTGTCATAGCTCATCCCTTTCGTCTCCCCGGCTGTACCTGTCCATGTGCTCAATCACAATTTCCAGGATGCGGTCCTTCTGATCCGCTGTGAGCACGGGACATTTCCCATTCCGGCGGCTTTCCCCGGCCGGACCGGCATTTTCGCTCCAGCCGTTCTCCCCGCTCCATATATAAGCCAGCACTGTTTCCGGCCTGCACACCGGGACATTGGAGACTTCCTTTCTCAACACCTCCAGCTTTGGAACATCCGAATATTTCTGCCCTTCCAGGAAAATAATGTCTGCCTCCGGGAAGAAACCGAAGAAATCCTCTGCCTCCATGGAAGGCTGCTCCTTTGTCATGGAAAATTTGGTGCCGGAGTACACCACCGTGCCGTATGCCCCCGCATCCTTTATCCTCCGGCTGTCGGTTCCCGGAACATCCGCCTCAAACTCATGGCCGTCATGTTTGATTACCGCGGACCGGATTCCCACTCTGGCCAGTTCCCTGACCAGCATCTCTAAAAGGGCTGTCTTACCGGTATCCTTCCTGCCGCTTACGGCCATCACAGGCGTGCGAAGCTCTCCCAGGCTCCTGTACGCGGAGGGAGAATTCACATTGGCAAACCATATATCCGGTATGTGGGCCTCTGACGTATCCACCACAATACAGCGGACAGCGTCCAGGAACTTCATCAGCCGGTAATTTCCCCCACGGATCGTGTCTCCCAGAGCCTCCATACAGGTGGCCGCGTAAAAGCCGCACATGGGCTGTATACGGCCGTCCCTGGTCCTCCACAGCACCGCGTCCGCCCCCGGTTCCCAACGCTCCATCAGAATTACCGCCATCTCTTTCCTGAATAAAGGCATATCACATGAGACAAAGAACAGCCCCTCAAGTCCTGTGCTCTGAAAGCAGGACCATATGCCGCCCATGGGGCCAATCCACTGTCCCTTGGCCCCCTTTACGGCATCCTCAATCACTTCCAGTCCGCCTTCCCTGTCCCCCCTGCCCCCATAGCAGACCCGCGACAGGTAACATGGGATTTCCAGGGCCTGAAGCTGCTTCTGGATATGCCCGCGGAAAGACTCTCCCTTAAAGTCCAGTCCTCCTTTGTCGATACCGCCCATACGGCGTCCCTGTCCTCCCGACAAAATCACACTTCCCCACCCATGCCTCATGTCATGCGCCTCCTGTCATGATATTGTCCTGTCATGGTTTTCTTCTCCTGCCTCCCCGCTCTCATTCCGGTTTTTGGACTGCTCCTTGGCCTGATACATGGCCTCGTCCGCAGCCTTATACAGAGTCCCGTAATCCATCCCGTCCTCCGGGCACAGGGCGGCGCCTATGCTGGCCTTGATTCCCCTAATGCCCCAGGTAGATATCCTGACTGTCCTGAGACTTTCCTGTATTTCCCCTATCTTCCGTTTTCCTGTCTGCCTGTCAAATACCCCTGGCAGGAACATGACAAATTCATCCCCGCCAATGCGGGCCACTATATCATTTTCCCTGCAGTTTCCTTTTAAGACCCTTCCCAGCTCAGTGAGTATGGCGTCCCCCGCCGCATGGCCCATGGTGTCGTTGATGCTTTTAAAATCATTTAAATCCAGCATCAGAAACAGTCCCTGTCCTTTTTCCTTAACCATCCGGTCAATCAGCCTTTCACCTGCTTTGTTGTAGATTCCAGTAAGCACGTCCCGCATGGCCTGTTCCCGAAGCTCCTGCTCCCTGCTTCTCTGCCGTGAAATGTCCGCCAGCTTTCCCACCACCTTGACAACGGTTCCCGTATCAGAAGTAATGGTCTTATAATGGCAGCCAAACCAGTGATACTCACCGGAAATACTCTTAAGCCTCAGCTCCGCATACTGGATATTGTCCTCCCAGCTGCCGGTCCTGCTTCTTAACATATCCTCCATAACCTTCCTGTCCTCCTGGAGGAACAGGTCTGTCCTGATCTTTTTTCCCATGACATGGCTGATTCTCAGCTCATCCAGCATCAGTATGCGCCTGGCATTGTTGGTAAATTCCAGTATATCCTTTCTCCTGTCGTATTCAAAGAGGGCCGTGTCAGAAAATTCCGCCAGTAGACCGTACTTCTTAGTCTCAAAATCAAGGCTTCTCCGGTAATGTAGAAACAAGACTACGATTCCGCCGCCCAGGACAGCCGTAAGGCCAATCAGAAACAGGCTGGCATAGATAAGCTCCTTTAAAATATTTTCATAATGAATGGCCACATCCGGCGAGCGTACAAAATTCACGATATACCATTCATTATACCCCAGGTAATCCCAGGAAAAATAATAGGAATCCCCCTTCCCCTCAAACATAAAGCTGTCTGACCCGTCCCCGTAGAAGCATTCTTCCATCTGCCTCACTACCTCATCCGTAATGCCGGATGTCTTTACGGAGACAAACAGGTTCCCGGTGGATATATCGCCCCGGTTGTGGTTCTCACTGGCAAGGATGGTCCCGTCACGTCTCACAATGAGGGTGCTGCTGCGCGTAAACGCACTGGCTTCAGGCACCTGTTCCGTGATGGTCAGGGGCTCCAGTCTGGTCTGCAGCACTCCAATCACTTTCCCATTCTTCCAGACCGGTTCCGCAACCGTGAACACAGACTGGTTTCCCGCCTTCTTCCAGTCCCATATATCGGACACCACGCCTGTTCCCTGCTCAATCTTACGGAACAGGGTCCAGTCACGTTCCGCCGCCTGCTGGTTCCTCAGTCTTCTCTCCAGCTCTTTCAGGGACAGGTATTCTATCATATAGTCCCTGTTCTGCAAATTAAGCTGGTCCAGATACTCGTTCAGGGAATCCTCCGTATATTCCGGGACAATCTGTTCAACCAGTCCTGAAATCCCTTTCAGTGTATTCCAGGCATCCGTGATGGAGCTGTTCAGATAACGTTTCTGGGCCTGGGTATAAGAGGTCAGGTTAGCCGCCACCATGTTTCCGAATTCCCCTGCCAGCTTCCCCCGCTGATTGTAAAAAACACCGCTGGCCGTCAGTGCGAGCACAAAGCAGAACGTTAAAAAGGCCGCGGCATGCCATGTTCCAATTAACTTTCGTTTCATAGCTTCCTCTTGTCATAACTCAAAGCTTCTGCACCCTTTTATCAGGATACACGTTCATCACATCTTTTTATATGATATCATTTATAACAGTCCTTGTAAACATAAGGCAGGCCGCCAAATCAGTCCAGTGACCTGCTATCTGTTGCCAGCCCGCAAAAACGGCTCCGCAGTAATAGCGGAGCCTCCCTGTCTCAGATTATGTGTGCTGTTCCCAGGTTAGGATGATTATTCTCAGGTTATGGATGCCTCATAAATCTCCTTAATGGACCGGGCCAGCATACGGTCAAACTCACCCTGGGTCTGATTTGCGTTAAGGCCTTCGGACAATGCCCTGGAAAAGCTGGCAATCAGTCCCGGACTGCGGCTTAAACGCTCATTGGCCTCCTGGCGGGAATATCCGCCTGACAGCGCCACCACGCGCACCACATGGGAATCTTTCATGAGGTCGCTGTAGAATCCATGCTTATCCGGAATGGACAGTTTAAACATCAGCTTGGTATCCTCCGGAAGCTCTGCCAGATGTTTCTTGGTTTCATCCTTCATGATTTGCTCAGACTCAGCCTTATCCGGGCTGTAAATATCAATCTCCGGCTCCAGTATGGGAACCAGTCCCGAAGCGGCAATGCGAAGCCCGATTTCAAACTGCTGGTCCACAATCTTTTTGATTCCCGCAGGATTTGCCTGCTTAATCACGGAACGCATCTTGGTGCCGAAAATATGGCGCTCCACCGCACGCCCAAGGAGTTCGTCCAGTCCCGGAATGGGCTTCATCAGCCTGACTCCGTCCGTTTCCTCCGCCAGGCCCTTATCCACCTTCAGAATGGGAATAATTCCCTTCTCCTCCCACAGGTAATCCGCAGTCAGCTTATCCCCTATCTTCCGCTCCATGGTATTCTCAAAAAGGATGGCTGCCAGGATATGGTCTGAGGTAAAGGAGGGACTGGTTATAATCCTGGTGCGCATCTCATGGACCAGATTAAACATCTCCTCGTCATTGCTGTACTGGTCCTCTCCGATTCCGTAATTCTTGAGCGCCTTTGGCGTACTGCCGCCGCTCTGGTCTAACGCCGCGATAAACCCTTTTTTCCCGCTCATGATTTTTAACTGTTCCTGGTTCATATAACTACCTCTCTTTCTTGATGGAATATATGGTAAAGACCGGAAGCATCTAAAGGAAACAGAACGCCTCCATACTATAAGTTCTTCTGAAGCCGGACGCGGGGCAGATATCAAAGACTTGAAACATGTTTTAAACTTACTTCTATTATAGTAAAATCTGTTCCCCATTGTCAATAGAGGGTTCCGGGGATTTACGAATTGTGGGGCCAAAATCAGCGGGAATCAAAGGGCCGGAATCAACCAAAAAAGGCCGGAATCCTGTATATAAGCAAGATTCCGGCCCTGGACATTCCCTAAATTTTAAGCAGGCTGCAGGCCAGCTGAAAATAAATAATCAAGCTCACCGCATCCACGATGGTGGTGATAAGCGGCGCAGCCATGATGGCAGGGTCCAGATGGAGGACCTGCGCCACGATGGGCAGGACGCAGCCAATGGTCTTGGCCAGCATGACAGTGGCCAGAAGGCTCAGTACCACTGTAAGGCAGAGCATTTCCTGGCCCGGAAAACGGACTACCAGCTGTACATAATTGACCAGTCCCAGCAGGACGCCCACAATGACGCCTACCCGCAGTTCCTTCCAGAGAACCCGCAGGATATCCCTGGCTTCAATCTCTCCCACTGCCATGCCTCGGATAATCATGGTACTGCTCTGGCTGCCCGCGTTGCCGCCGGTGTCGGTCAGCATGGGAATGAAGGTCACAAGCAGCGGTATCACCGCAAAGGCCGCCTCGTACTTTGCCAGGATGCTGCCTGTAATCATGCTGCTGACCATGAGAATCAGAAGCCAGGCCAGACGGTTCTTTGCCAAAGCAAACACGCCTGTCTTAAGATAGGGCTTCTCGCTGGGAAGCATGGCCGCCATCTTTTCAAAGTCCTCTGTGGCCTCCTGCTCCATAACATCCACCACATCGTCCACGGTGACAATGCCCACCAGACGGTTCTCGTGGTCCACCACCGGAAGGCTCAGGAGGTCGTACTTGCGGAAGCTCTCCGCCACCTCCTCCTGGTCGTCTGTGGTCACGGCCTTGATCACATGGGTATCCATGATGTTGCCGATAACTTCCTCATAGGGATGCATCAGCAGATCCTTGACCGTCACCACACCCTCCAGGGTCCTTTTTGCGTCCATGACATAACAGGTGTAAATCGTCTCCTTATCCACGCCGTGCCTGCGGATATAGGCAAATGCCTCATCCACGGTCATGCGCTTCTTAAGGCCCACATACTCTGCTGTCATAATGCTTCCGGCGCTGCCTTCCGGGTACTTTAAAAACTGGTTAATCAGCTTCCTGGTGTCCGGCGTGGAGTTCTTAAGCACACGCTTGACCACATTGGCCGGCAGCTCCTCCAGCATATCCACGGCATCGTCCACAAACAGGTCGTTGACAATGGCGCTGAGCTCGTAATCCGTGATGCTGTTGATGATATGCTCCTGCTTCTCCACAGGCAGGCACGCAAACACATCGCTTGCCAGCTCCTTTGGAAGCATGCGGTAGACCACTACGGTCTTCTCGGAATCCAGTTCCTCGATGAACGCGGCAATATCCACCTCGTTCATCTCAATCAGCTTTTCCTTCAGTAACCTGAGCTGCATTGTATCTAACAGCTCCATCAGCTCTTTTAAATCAAAATTCTCCTGCATCTTATTCCTTCCATGAATGGTGACATCATGAAAGCAGTACGCAAAATGCCGCAGTCCTGCCCTGGATGACCGGGCTGCAGCAACAAAACAGCCATAATTACAGACTCCTCCTGTAATACATGGCTATCATCATAAACGTATATGAATCCTATCATCAACGGCAGTGAAAGCAAAGCGGGATCAAAGCCGCCGGCCCAGCTCCCACTACCATACGCTTATGATAATTGTCTGCTTCCAACTTATGACTTCGACCTTCCACTCCGGTTCACTTCCTTTCATTTTAAAATTTAATCCTTATCTAGCATACCAGCACCCGGCCATAAAATCAACCCCTAATTTCCTGATTTCCTTTTCACGCGGGAAAGCATTTCCCCATATCATAGATTATATTCCATAAATACAGGAGTGACTTATTATGATAGAATCCGCAGTAGTGCTGACTCCTCTCCACTACGCTTATCTCATAGGCGTCATCGTTATCCTGGCAGTGATGGTCCTCAAAAAGGATACGCCTGCCGTCTGCATCGCCTTCCTGTTCATCCTGGGCCTCATCGGCCTTAAATCCGTCACCGGCGGCATCATAACCGTGTTTTCCGCTGTTCTATATGCAGGCAGGGAATTCATGGAGGTGCTGGCCACCATTGCCCTGGTTACCTCCCTGTCCAAATGCCTGAAGGATCTGGGAAGCGACTATCTGATGATGGTTCCCATGGCCGGCATTATGAAAACCCCTTCCCTGACCTGGTGGATTCTTGGACTCACCATGTTTCTGTTTTCCCTGTTCCTGTGGCCCAGCCCCTCGGTCGCGCTGGTAGGAGCCATCATGCTTCCCTTTGCAGTGAAGGCAGGTCTGAATCCATTAGCCGCGGCCATGGCCATGAACCTGTTCGGACACGGCTTTGCCCTGAGCTACGATGTGGTGATTCAGGGCGCTCCCGCCATCTCAGCCGGCGCAGCCGGCCTTGACACCTCCTCCATCCTCCGGCAGGCATGGCCTTTGTTCTGGGCGATGGGCATTGTCACTGTCCTCAGCGCATATGTGTTAAACAGAGGCCAGCTGGATGCCAGGGGACCCAGGCTCTCCATACAGGCCGAACCTTCCGGGCCGCGGGGACCCAGGAAGACCGCCCTGTTCCTGGCTGTCATTACTCCCCTTGCCTTTGCCGGGGATATTATCCTTATGCTTCTGTACGGCCTGAAGGGCGGGGATGCCACCAGTATGGTCTCCGGCACCGCTCTCCTTCTCACCTGCCTGGGCGCTCTGCTGGGCTTTGGGAAACAGTCCCTGGAAAAAGTCACCGGCTATGTCACCGAAGGTTTTCTCTTTGCCATCCGCATCTTTGCTCCGGTTATTATAATCGGTGCCTTTTTCTTTTTAGGCGGAGAAGGAATCACCTCCATCATGGGGGAGGGGGTCACCCGCGGCATCATGAATGACTGGGCCCTGTGGCTGGCACAGAACGCCCCCCTCACTCAATATATGGCGGCCTTTATACAGATGGTGGTGGGCGGACTGACGGGTCTGGACGGTTCCGGCTTTTCCGGTCTTCCCCTTACCGGCGCCCTGGCCAGGACCTTAGGGACCGCCACCGAATCATCTGTACCGGTCATGGCGGCCCTGGGCCAGATTACGGCTATCTTCGTTGGAGGCGGCACCATTGTGCCATGGGGACTCATCCCGGTTGCCGCCATCTGCAATGTAAGCCCTCTGGAACTGGCCAGAAGGAACCTGATACCGGTCTGCATTGGCTTTGCCTGCACCTTTGCCCTGGCATGTTTCATGCTCTGACGGCCGGATTCCCGGGGAACGCAGTATACAGGCGGATTGTCTCCGCCGGACATTACCCATTTTACAGCCAAACACCTTTCCACATCATGACAGGAGGAATGAATTATGTGCGGAATTGCCGGTTTTTATAACCCTCATGACCATTACCTGAAAGAAAAAGAACACTATGAATCTGTCCTGCGGGCCATGGCAGAACGCTTGCGGCACCGGGGCCCCGATGACGCCGGACAATGGCTTTGGGAACACGGCGGCCTGTCCCATGCCCGCCTGTCCATCATTGATCTGGCCGGAGGTCACCAGCCCATGGTGAAATCAGGCTCCGGACAGACCTTTGCCATTGTCTACAACGGGGAACTGTACAATACCGATGAACTGCGCCGGGAGCTCATGGCCGCGGGCTGCTCCTTCCAGACCTCCAGCGACACGGAGGTCATACTGGCAGGCTACATGGAATACGGCCCTGACTTTGTAAAGCGCCTGAACGGCATCTTTGCCTTTGCCGTCATGGACACGGCCCATAACCGTCTGTGCCTGTTCCGGGACCGGGCCGGGGTAAAACCGCTGTTCTATACGGCGAGGGACGAAGAACTCATATTTTCATCCGAGCTCAAAGGAATCCTGGCCTATCCGGGCATCAAAGCCCGGTTGGACCGCAGGGGATTAAATGAAGTGTTCTCCATCGGACCTGCCAGGACCTACGGCTGCGGCGTTCTAAAGGACATGGAGGAGCTGCTCCCGGGACATTACCTCATATGCGGCCCGGATGGAATCCGCCAGCATAGTTATTGGAAGCTGGTCAGCCGTCCCCATGAGGACAGCTATGAAAGGACCATTGAGAAAACGTCTTTTCTGATGGAGGATTCCGTGCGCAGGCAGATGGTTTCAGATGTGCCCATCTGTACCTTCCTTTCAGGCGGCGTGGACTCCAGCCTGGTATCTGCCATCTGCGCAAAAGAACTGAAAAAACAGGGAAAGCGCCTTACCACCTTCTCCTTTGACTTTGTGGACAACGATAAATTCTTCCGGGCCAACCCCTTCCAGCCCTCCCGGGACCGCCCCTACGTGGACCAGATGGTAAGATTCCTGGATTCCGACCATCATTACCTTGAATGCGGCAACCTGACCCAGGCCGACCGTCTCTTTGATTCCGTCCTGGCCCATGATCTGCCGGCCATGGGGGACATTGATTCCTCCATGCTCCAGTTCTGCTCCATGGTCAGGGAACACAACAAGGTAGCCCTGACCGGCGAATGCGCCGACGAAATATTCGGCGGCTACCCCTGGTTCCATAAAAAGGAATGCTTTGAGGCCCACACGTTCCCGTGGACCATGGACCTGTCCCCCAGAAAATCCCTGCTGGATGACAGCTTCTTAGAGTATCTGGACATGGACCGGTATGTGCTGGATACCTATGAGCGCTCTGTGGCAGAGACCCCTGTGCTGGCAGAGGATTCCCCGGAGGAAGCCAGACGCCGGGAAATTGCCTGGCTGAACCTGCGCTGGTTCATGCAGACCCTTCTCAACCGCATGGACCGCACCAGCATGTATTCCGGCCTGGAAGCAAGAGTTCCCTTTGCGGACCACCGAATCATTGAATACGTCTGGAACGTGCCCTGGGACATGAAAACAAGGGACGGACTGGTAAAGAACCTGCTCCGCCAGTCGGGAAAAGGACTTCTCCCGGATGAAATACTGTTCCGGAAAAAGTCCCCCTATCCTAAAACCTATGATACCGCCTATGAGAAACTGCTTGCAGACCGTGTAAGGGAAATGATGGACGACAGCCATTCACCTGTAATGGATTTCCTGGACCGGAAAAAACTGGTCCGCTTCCTCACCAGCCCCTCTGATTACGGAAAACCCTGGTACGGCCAGCTCATGGCCGGTCCCCAGATGCTGGCCTATATCCTCCAGGTCAACTTCTGGCTGAAAACCTATGACATTGAAGTGGTGGGCTAGGAGTGAGGCTTCATATCAGGCTCGTAAAACGCGAACTGATTCTTACCCCGGCGCTTGGCTTCATAGACAGCTATATCCGCCTTAATGAGAAGGGAATCGTAATCCCTTCCGTCCCTCGGGCACACAGCCCCTCCGATGCTGCAGGAGAGCCCGCAGCCCTTCAGTTCTAAATCCGGTATGCGGCTCACTGCCTGGCACAGGCGTCCCGCGCATTCGCCTGCCTCACCAACGGACGTGACGCCCGATAAAAAGGCCACGAACTCGTCGCCTCCCACCCTTCCGATTATGTCGGAAGTCCGGAGGACCTGGCGGAAACACTCCGCCACAGAGCACAGCACCTTATCCCCGTACCGGTGGCCAAGGGTATCGTTCACTGTCTTAAAATTATCCAAATCGATAAAAAGCAGCACAGAAGGCGGCATCACCGCGGCCTCCCTCAGGGCTGTGTTGATCTTGGCATTCACTGCCTGGCGGTTATACAGGCCTGTAAGAGAATCAATCCTTGCATGAAGGAGCGCGTCGCTGAGGCGCTTCTTCTGCCTGCGCTGCTCCAGGTACTCTGCCGTGATATCCTGCCGCATAAGAAGAATCCTGCGCTCCTGCCTGTCAAAGTATGCATAGTGCAGCAATTTGCGGGCATACCGGCCGTCCGTGCTTTTTTCCCCATAAGATATCATCAGCTCGCCTTCCCGTTCCAAGGCATCCAGGACATTTCCCATGGACGCTTTCTCCAAAAGCAGGTCCCTGTCCTCAGGCACCACATACTTCCTGACGCAGGCTTCCAGTTCCTGATTATAATTTCCTGAAGAAGGCATCTGCCCCTGTATACGGCTGTCATTTTTCTGCAGCATTTCATAATAACCCGTGCCCCCGTCCAGACACAGGAAAAAATCGCAGTTTCTGTACACGTACCGGTCGATAATCTGTTCCTGCATGTACCGCTTCTGTTCTTCCTTTTCCATATCACGGACATAGCACAGGATGGTG
>ENA-OPSG01000503-OPSG01000503.1-human-gut-metagenome-genome-assembly--contig:-NODE-503-length-25129-cov-3.379876_pt1 | contig 25129 bp, 26 predicted proteins | sample MGYA00241454_ERZ501900 | MGnify/ENA primary metagenome ERZ501900 (study PRJEB25962, sample SAMEA2042225) | human gut metagenome | biome: human gut; feature: human-associated habitat; material: faeces... | reverse complement strand
AACGGAAAATGTGGACATGAAAACATGAAGTTATGATTGTTCTCTGCGTTTGCAATCGCTGACGCAAGAAGCTTTGTCAAATACTCGCTTGCTGCTTTAGGTGTGTTGTTTAGAATACCCATTGCAACGTTAGCAGGCTTGTTTCTTATTAGATCAAGCACTATCTTAACCTTTCTAGGTGAAATACGAGCATATCTTAACACTGCACGTGCTTCCATGTGGATTCCTCCTTTTGCAATATTAGTAACGGGATTTCACATCCCTCTGTAAATCTTATTTCTTTGCTTCTAAGCAATATCATAGATATTACTTAGAAGTTTTAGCTCCGGCATGACCTTTGTATGTTCTTGTAGGAGCGAATTCGCCAAGTCTGTGGCCTACCATGTCCTCACTGATGAATACAGGAACATGCTTTCTGCCATCATGCACTGCGATTGTGTGTCCAACCATTTCTGGGAAAATTGTGGAAGCTCTTGACCATGTCTTTACGACCTTCTTTTCATTAGCTGCGTTCATAGCGTCAATTCTCTTCATAAGACGCTCTTCAACGAAAGGTCCTTTCTTAAGTGATCTGCCCATTAAATCTTCCTCCTTTCAATCTATATCAAAATTAAATATCTATTATTTAGCGTTTCTTCTCTTAACGATGAACTTGTCAGTTCTGTTCTTAGTCTTTCTTGTCTTAAGACCAAGTGCTGGTTTACCCCAAGGTGTACATGGACCTGGACGACCAATACCAGTCTTACCTTCACCACCACCGTGTGGATGGTCGTTAGGGTTCATAACAGAACCACGAACTGTTGGTCTGATACCCATGTGACGTTTACGTCCGGCTTTACCGATGTTCACAAGGTTGTGATCTCCGTTTCCTACTACACCGATAGATGCTCTACAAATGATCGGAACCATTCTCATCTCTCCAGACGGAAGTCTAAGTGTAGCGTATTTTCCTTCTTTCGCCATCAACTGAGCGCTGTTACCAGCTGAACGAACTAACTGTCCGCCTCTTCCTGGATATAACTCGATGTTGTGAATCTGTGTACCAACCGGAATTTCAGAAAGTGGTAAGCAGTTTCCTACTCTTACTTCTGCTTCTGGTCCGTTCATAACTTTCATTCCATCTGTTAATCCCTGAGGAGCTAAGATGTAAGCTTTCTCTCCATCTGCGTAGCAGATCAAAGCGATGTTAGCTGTTCTGTTCGGATCGTATTCGATACCGATTACAGTAGCCGGAATTCCGTCTTTTCTTCTCTTGAAATCAATTACTCTATATTTTCTTTTTGCTCCGCCTCCGCGGTGTCTAACTGTGATTTTACCCTGATTGTTACGACCAGCTGTTTTGCTTAAAGATACAACTAAAGATTTCTCCGGAGTTGTCTTTGTGATCTCTGAGAAATCAGAGCCAGTCATATGTCTTCTGGAAGGTGTATATGGGCGGTATGTTTTAATTCCCATTACTGTCTCTCCTTTCAATTCCTAATTTTTCGTTTCACGGATTTGCACCGTATAGTTACTTTATCTTATAAGCCTTCGAAAATCTCGATATCAGCGCTTTCTTCTGTAAGCTGAACGATTGCTTTCTTTGTCTTTGCAGTTTTTCCGTATGTCATACCACGTCTTTTTGTTTTTCCATCAAGATTCATAGTATTTACGCTTTTTACTTTTGTTCCTGCGAACATTTTTTCAACTGCTTCTTTTACCTGAGACTTTGTTGCCTGTGGATGAACTAAAAATGTGTATTTCTTTTCAGCCATAGCAGCCATACTCTTCTCAGTGATCACTGGTTTAAGGATTACATCATAATACTGAATGCTTGCCATTATGCGTACACCTCCTCGATAGTCTCAACAGCTGCTTTCGTAGCGATTACTGTGTTATATTTCAGAATGTCGTATACATTGATTGTATTTGTACGAGCTGTCTTAACAGAAGGAATGTTTCTTGCAGATAATTCTGCATTCTTATTTCCATCTTCTAAAACAACTAACGCTTTTGCTACATTTAAGTTGTTCAGTACATTCTGGAAATTCTTTGTCTTGATCTCTCCAAAGTTGATCTCATCAAGAACGATGAATTTCTTTTCTTCTACTCTACTTGTCAGAGCTGATTTCAGAGCAGCTCTCTTCTCTTTCTTATTTAATTTGAAAGAGTAATCTCTTGGTGTTGGAGCAAATACAACTCCGCCGCCTGTCCATTGTGGAGCTCTTGTAGAACCTTGTCTTGCATGACCTGTTCCTTTTTGTCTCCATGGTTTTCTACCACCGCCGCGAACTTCTGAGCGAGTTTTTGCTTTCTGTGTTCCCTGACGTTTATTTGCAAGTTGGCTTACAACTGCCATGTGTAATAAGTGTTCGTTTACTTCAACACCGAATACTGCATCGCTTAAGTCGATTGTTCCAACTTCTTTACCTTCGATATTATAAACAGATACGTTTGCCATCTGTGTGTTCCTCCTTTCCTATTAAAGACTAGATTGCTTTTACGCTTTCTTTAATTGTCACTAAAGATTTCTTAGGTCCCGGTACAGATCCCTTTACTAAGATTAAGTTGTTTTCAGCATCTACTCTTACGATTTCAAGATTTTGAATTGTAATTCTCTTGCTTCCCATGTGTCCTGGCATCTTCTTTCCTTTGAATACCTTGCTCGGATCAGATGCAGCACCATTGGAACCTGCATGACGATGGAATTTAGAACCGTGAGTCATAGGTCCTCTGTGTTGGTTATGTCTCTTGATTGCACCCTGGAATCCTTTACCTTTAGAGATTGCAGTAGCATCTACTTTATCTCCAGCAGCAAAGATATCAGCTTTGATTTCCTGTGCTAATTCGAACTCGTCAGCGTTTTCAAATTTGAATTCTCTTACAAATCTCTTGCTTGAAACACCAGCTTTGTCAAAATGTCCTTTTTCTGCTTTTGTTGTACCGTGTCTGTGCACGATTGTTTTCTTACCATTCTTGTCTACGTTAACGATTTTGTCTTTCTTGTCAACGAAACCAACCTGAACAGCGCTGTAACCGTCGTTCTCAACTGTCTTGATCTGTGTTACTACACATGGACCAGCCTGAAGTACAGTTACTGGAGTTAAAACTCCATCTTCGTTGAAGATTTGAGTCATTCCGACTTTTGTAGCTAAAATAGCTTTCTTCATTATAATTACCTCCTGTGATTTACAGCGGAACACTGAATATATGTGTTCATCCTAAATATAGGATTGTTACTGTCTTATTTGTTTTTCATTTTGATATCAATATAAACACCAGCCGGCATCTCTAATCTTGATAATGCATCAACTGTTTTCTGTGTTGGTGTTGTGATATCGATCAGTCTCTTATGAGTTCTCTGTTCGAACTGCTCTCTGGAATCTTTGTATTTGTGTACCGCTCTTAAGATTGTTACAACTTCCTTCTTAGTTGGAAGTGGTACCGGTCCACTCACCTGTGCTCCATTTTTCTTTACAGTTTCGATAATTTTCTTTGCTGATGCATCTACTAACTGATGATCATATGCTTTTAATGTGATTCTCATTACTTGACTTGCCATAAAAAAAGTCGCCTCCTTTTCGTACTATTCAACTTAAGTACGACAAGCGGTGACTGTACACTCTCCCGTGTGTGTCATAAAACTCTCACACGTTGTTACCGTTTTTCATCGGCTGTTATTGATTCGTACAGTGACTTGTCGCCAGTTTCCTAACTTGACATTCGCTCCACGGAACACCTGCTATGTTAAGCAGCAACCTCACGCTTCATCGCTATCATGTCACAGCTCTCTTAGTATACAAGATACTTTTTCGTTTTGCAACTATTTTTTACATTTTTTTCGATTTTTTATTGTATTTTTTAATGTACAATTTTTTTCTTCTTTCCTATTGACAATTTTCGACTCCGGCTTTATACTATCACCGAAGTTATATTAGTGATGCAGACCAAAGGCGGTGATCTTCAGGAGGATACTGTCTTTTTTTCAGCCTATCTTTTATAACTTTATACCACTAACTGTTGCTTTTGCAAGGATTTGAAAAAACTGTTTCCCCCAATAGACAGTTTGTGCGAAATTCAATCCAATATCCATTCCCCCTCTTTTAATATAACGGATTGCAAAGCAACAAACCTCTCAATAAATATAGAAGAAAGACATGCCGCAGCTTAGTCAGTCATCTTGCAGGCATGTCTTTTTTCGTCTTTTTCTTTATCCTCTTCTCATCTTTAGCTTTAACATCGCCGCAGCCTTTCTCGCATCCAGCTCTGTCACGCTATTTTCTCCAAGCACACACGTCTCTGTACCACTCTTACTCTTATTAATATCTACGATTGCATTCAGATTCGGGCTCTCCACAACAAAACCGCCGGAAGTCCCAACAAACTTCAATCCAGAGACAGCAATTCCTCTCTTTGTCAATTGCTCCACCGTATTGACATAATCCACATCGCTATTCCCCCATCCATCCGCAGAAATGATTGCCCCATCTGCCCGCATGCTCTCCGCCAACACGGCAGTTCTCGTTCCTACGAGCATTTTTTCTTCCTGATTATCAGGAGTTCCTACTATAATAATGCCTAACAGATCAAGTTCTTCATCCGAAGATATTACATCCAGAAGCGGATCCCGAAAATGATGCAGGCTTGTTTCTTTTGTAGACGGTCCGATTCCCATCGCTTTTTCCTCCTTCTTTCCTTACTGCATGGATCGCAAGATTCCATCCCGGTATTCATTCGGTGTTACGACCAGAGGCATATTTCCCATATCAATGATAGATCTGCCTCCTGCCATTCCCGATGGTTCTTTTGCAAAGAGCTGCATGTCATACATTGCCCCCTGACCAGCCACCTGTTTTACAATCACAACCTTCTTTCTTCCCGGTCTCTCAATATCATAGAACTCTCTCCGCTCTGTACACTGTTCCCCGCGCAGCTTTTTTAAACACTCCCGGTACTGCTGGACAAATTCATCGCAGAGCGCATGCGCCCTTGTGACCGCCTCACGATCCTGCCCCTTGCCGGCACAGAACGTCACCTCAAACAAAATCAGTTCATCTCCCCGCTTAGGTGTTCCAGCTTTCCCCCATGCGATCTGCTCCTCGATCACCCCTTCCGATGATCCAAATTCCGCTGTCTGGATTCCATCTACATCCACCCCGGTTAACAATACATAAGCTCCTGTCACGGTGTGTGTCACTCCCTCACCGATTTCTCCTAGTACTTTTGCTGAAATCGGAATTACATCCATAATGCTGTTCGTCTCCTCCTGGTACTGATCTGGATGCACAAGCCGAATACGAATCTGTTCAATCATCTCATGATCCACTTTTTCTGCAAAAGATTCTGGTGCTACTTCTATCTCCCTCGCCCTTGTGATCCGATTTTCTTGCCCTTCCCGAACAGTTTCTGCATGAAAAGCTTTAATGACAAGACGCCGCTTTCTGATTTCTTCCACTTTTCTTTCCCCTTTCCTTCACATCTGCTTTTCCCTTCACACCCATTACAAAAAGCAAATAAAAAAACGTGTATGAAGTCCCATTCTCTTTCTTCGCATCGTTCCTTTGATACTCACTCTACCAGAAATAGTTCTCATACACGTTTTCTTTTTTATATGATATTACACATGATTATACTTTCGCTACATATTCAAATGGAAGCGGAACAATCTTTCCAGGAGTTTCAATCTCTATGAGCTGTTCCAATGTCGCTTTTACGATTGCAGTCTGCATCTCTACATCGTTCGGCGCTCCCGCATTTGCTCCCATCGGAACAAGCGGCGCTACCGCACGAGGGGTTCCAGCCTGACGTACAACCGGCGGAAGTGCCGCAATAATAATTGTCGGAATTCCCGCTTCCTCAATCGCTCTCTGCACCAGTACTGCAGAGCGGTGGCAGGTACCTCAACCGGCAGTGAGGATCACTGCATCTACACCTTCCTCTTTAAACATCTGAGCGATCGCAGGGCCTGTCTCATGTTTAAACTTCTCCTGATTTCCGCCGCCTCCCATAAATCCGGCATGCACTGGCGCGCACGCTTTGATAAATCCTTCCTTCGCCAGTTCATGGATCCGGTCAATCGGAAACATACAGTTGATGTCTTTATTGACATCCCCATTGTCATATCCACCGTGGGATACCATCAATTCATCGGATTTCATCTGATCTGTGATTTTTCTCCAAGTAAAATCACCTGCAAGATTAAATCTCTCATCGCTTTTATGGTGAACACCCGCTGCTGTTGCCAGCGCGATCGTCATATCTTTCAGCTCTTTCTTCACCGGAGTCCATACAGCCGGCGGTGTGATCGGAACAAAGATTTCCGACTGCATACCTTTCACTACTGTTAAGCTCATTGCGTTACCTCCTCATCATCTCTATTGTTCGCACGCATTTTTTCCTGACGCTTCTGATACGTCATCAGATTGCTCATATATTTTTCATTGATCTCAGGGCCCATCTGTTCCACAAAACTCATGTTCCATGCAACTTCCTGTCCCACTTTCACCGGATAGTCTGTGATTAACATCCGCATCGGTACTTTCAGATAGCCGAGACGACCTTTCAAATCAATCCCCACACAGCCATCATGTACCTCCACGATCACCCCTTCCATCCGAATGATCTTATCCCCATACTTCATGTCATCACCTGCTATCGACTTTCCGACAGTTTCTGGCTGCCGCAAAATTTTAGTCGTATTTTTCTTTTCGCTTCTGGCTCATTGGCAGAGACTGTTCATTTGCCACAAGTTCTACCGGTTTCCCAGTCACATTAGAGATCAGCTCCACGTTATTTTCCTTCACATTTGGATTCCATTTTTTCTCCGGCTTCTTGATCTCTTCTCCCGCCATATCTGCTTTCAGCATATAAAGCGCACGAATTGCATCTTCATGACAGAGTGTATTGCATGCGAGCACTTCATTCTCGATTCCGGATTCCGATTTATTGTTATCAACCATATTGGTCATATATTTATTTCCAACAACAAGCGCTCCCTGCACTGCACAGAACGACATCCCAACTACAGAAATTCCTCTCATACCAATCTGTTCAATGTGGCTTGCAAAATCGATGTGATTGTTTCCAAACCCTTCGGTTGTGACAAATGCTCCGTCTACATCCAGAGCTTCGCACATCATTCCGACACGCTTTGACACGTAGAATTTCTCCGAATTGATCTGAGGACTTCCTACAAAAATAACGCCGCAGAGATCCAGTTCTTTGTCATACAAGGTTTCCAGTACAAGAGGTTCTCTCCAGTAATGTCTTGACATTTCCTTTGATGCAGGTCCAATGCATGTCAGCGCATGAATACATCCGTCAAGTACCTCAAGCGGAGATACCATAACCGGAACATTTCCAAGGTCTACATTTGGTTTTGCTCCAAGGACACCAACCGGCTCTACCGGAAGAATCAGATTGTCATGCATCGCTCCCTGTCCCATAATTTCTTTTACGATCACAACTTTTTTCTTACCAGGTCTTCTCACCTGTTCAAATGTTTCTGTATCAACAACAAGTGTATCATCCAGTTTCTTCAGGGCAAGGCGGATCTCCTGTGTGATCACATCCGTTGCAGTGTGGGCCGCAAGCGGTCCCGGACGTTCCATATTCGTACCTTCTTTGATGACCACTTCTGTCTTAATGAAGATTTCACCTTTCTCCGGCGCTCCCGGTCTTCCCCACATAATATTTTCATCTAAAATTCCTTCAGAAGATCCAAACTCTCCAATCTGAACACCATTTGCATCGGTACCTGTCACCATAACAACAACGCCGTCAAGCACTCTTGTTGTACCGGATCCAATCTCATCTTCCCCTTCTTTGGCTGCGATCGGCTGTACATCCATAATCGTCTCAGAGTATGTATGATACTGTTCCGGTGTGATGATATCAATCTTCAGACTATTGACAAGTTCCTGGGAAGCTGCTGCTTCCTCCTCAATCCCCTCTCGAATATATAAAACAGTTCCCTCGATCTTCGTCTCCGGTCCACGTTTTACTTCTGTAATTTTAAAATGCTTTCTTGTCAGGCTTCTGATAACCTTCTCAGGTTTCTCTTCCGCTGCAACCGGCACAACAGAAGCTGGCTGCATCGCTGGCATTTGCACACCTGCAGCACCTGCTGTGATTCCTGTCGGAATTTCGATGTCAATATCTTTTCCCTTTCCAATGTGAATCTTTAACACACCGCCAGTCGTTGTAACAATACTCTGACTGGATGCCACTTCCTCTTTTTGCTCTGCCTCTGTTTCTGCAGGCTCTTCAACAGCTATCTCCTGTTCCACTTCCTTGATTCCTGCTACCACATCCGGTGTAAGTGGCGTCAGTGAATCACAAGTCTTCGTCAATGTCGCCCCAAGAATCTGCTCGATCGTCAGAACTCCGTCCAGATTTAAAAGCCCAGAATCTACAAGATCATCAAAAATCGTTGGATCTTCCAAATTTTCAACACCAATCGTAATCCCCGCTTCCGCCCGGCAGCAAAGCACCGCTGGATCCTTCGCATGTTCTTTTGCTGTTTCTGCTGTAATTGACATAACATGTCCCTCCTTATATGAATGCTTCCCGGTCCACCAGACCGGAAAGCAGATTAAATATCCTGTTCTACTTTCTTTGATACTCTTAAGTGTCTGTACAGCGGATGGTGAATTGTCCGCATCACGTGATCTGTCTGGTGGAATACTTTCAGCCCCATCTTTGGCGCAGATCCCATCACTGTGTTGGAACAGTCCGAACAGTTTCCTATTATAATGTACTCACATCCATCTTTCTTAAACTGGATGCTGTTTTTCACCTGTCCCGGACAGTTTCCCGGACGCTCACATTTTAACGCACCATTTTTCATCTCAACGGCCTGCTTACATCTCGCAACCGATACAACCTTGCCATTCATCTTCGCACAGATATCGCGCATACGCTCCTCTGTCCCACCACAGGCACAGACAAGAAGTCCTACCGGCGCCCCATGAAGATCTGGAAGATCAATCGTCACGATCACCCCTCCGGTTGTCTTTGTCACCGGGGTATCCTCCTGCGCTGCATGCCCGGTAAATGGTCCTCCCACGATAATCTCTCCGTAAATTCCATTAATCCCTCCTGCACGCTCGATCAGTTCCCCAATACTCGTCCCGATCGGAACATCTAAAAAGACATGTGGCTCTTCGCCGCCGTTTAACTTTCCTACGACAGTTACATTCTTGGAAAAACATGGCTTTCTCTCATCGATCGCCTCTGCCACTCTAGAAACGGTCTCTACGTTGATTACAACTGCATCTGCTGCCGTCGGAAGCTGATCCACTCCAAGCTCCACTCCAAGACACTCTCTTACAACTGCTCGTTCTTCTCCCATCGGATAAATATCCGGCAAGAGATGAAGTGTGATTCCTTCCTCTTCTTTCAGTGCTTCTTTTAAAACGCGAACTGCCTTTTCATTTTTTTTCTTAATTGCAAAAATCGCCTTGGATGCATTTGTCAGCTCCATGCAATATTTTACTCCCCTTATGATCTTGTCACACTGTTCTTCAATCTGTCGGATGTTATGACAAAGTCCCGGCTCGCATTCTGCCGCATTGACAAGAATATATCCCCCGTGCAAATCTGCGGAAAGTTTCACTGCTGTCGGAAATCCCGCGCCGCCCATTCCGGTGATACCAGCATAGGCCACCATCTCAGCCTTCGTTCCTTCCGGAATCTTCACATAACTTTCTGGCTGTTCTTCCTTCTTGCGGATGACGATCTCCGTGTCAGTTACCGACTCCACAACTCCACAGACACTGGAAAATATATTGGCACCAAGCCCGTCCGGAACTGCGATCAATGTCCCTCTCTGTACATCCGCCCCCGGCTCCGTGACAGCCTTGCATGGTGCCCCCACATGCTGCTTTAATAAAATATGTACCCGTCCCACTGCTCTCGACTCCTTTATCTGTATTCACTAAAAGCTGAGTATAATACTCAGCTTTTTCATTCATCATTTAATCAAGCCTGCCCCTGTATTCTGACAGCAACAGCCCTACATTCTCTATTCTGTTCTCGGTCATCACTGACCATCTATATCCATTCCAGTCTGCACATCTATATGTAAGCCGCTCAAAGACATCTGTGCTTTACATTCTACGCAATGCATCTTCCGGAACCACAGCCTCTCTCGACTTCTCAGTCGGACTGCGGATGCATCTGGAACTTTTCTCCTTTTGGCGGAGGCATGTGGGAATCGAACCCACCCGGGACGCTCCTAACGCCCCACACTAGTTTTGAAGACTAGGAGGCACACCAGTTACCCATCTACCCCCAGATATGCATTTTTCTCTGCTCATTTACTTTATCACAAACCCATCTGTTTTTCAATAGTAAATTCCAACTTTTTTCATTTTATTTATTCTTTCAAACTCCCACTTTCCATTGACTTTTTAGGACTTTTCATTGATAATACTATTAGAAAACTGAACTACGTTCTAGTATTTAGTCTATTAACAAGTCCGCTATCTTATATACAGCTGACATAAAAATTTCGGAGGTACCGCAATGGAAATCAATCCACATTTAAACACGGACTCTTTCGAGGCCGCTTTCAAAGCAATCGACACACATACCGTAGGAGAATTTACGCGAATTATTTTATCCGGATTCCCCCCATTAAAGGGAGATACGATGATCGAGCGCAAGAACTATCTTGCAAAACATTATGACAAATACCGCACTGCCCTAATGTTCGAACCGCGCGGACATCACGATATGTTTGGTGCACTTCTGACCGATCCGATCCATCCGGAAGCAGATTTTGGCGTCATCTTCATGGACACCGGAGAATATCTGAATATGTGCGGCCACGGAACCATCGGCTCTGTCACTGCACTCATCGAAACCGGGCTTGTGGAGGCAAAGGAACCTTATACAGAAGTGGTATTGGATGCTCCTGCCGGATTAATCCGAACAAAAGCAGAAGTCAAAAATGGAAAAGTCTTAAACGTCACACTCACAAATGTTCCTGCTTTCTTATATAAAGAAAATCTTACAACAGTGATTGACGGCAAAAAAATCAAGTACGATATTTCCTTCGGCGGAAGCTTTTTTGCTCTCGTAGATCTCTCACAGATCGGCAAGACAGTCACACCGGAAAACATCCAGGAACTGACACGTTTTGGAATGCAGCTTGTAAAACAGGTCAATGAAGAAGTAAAAATCAAACACCCTACACTTGATATTACTTCTGTGGATCTCGCAGAACTGTACTGTTCTACGACAACCCCTGGATGCACCATGAAAAATGTCGTAATCTTTGGAGACCACATGGCTGACCGTTCTCCTTGCGGAACCGGAACAAGCGCAAAGCTTGCCGCACTGTATGACCACGGCCAAATCGGCATGAACGAACCTTTTGTATATGAAAGTTTCATCGGCTCTAAATTTACCGGAATCGTCAAAGGGGAAACAACTGTCGGGAACTACAAAGCAATCATCCCACAGATTACCGGAAGTGCCTACATTACCGGAGCAGCAACCTATGTGATCGATCCGGATGATCCGCTAAAGTATGGGTTCCAAGTTGGATAATCTTCACACAAAAAGAAAGGAGACAGCTTATGCCTAGAAAACGACAGACGACAAAGAGTAAGATTGTAAAAGCTGCATGGAACCTTTTCTATAAAAAAGGATATCACGCAACGACAATCGATGATATCATCACTGCCTCCCGAACATCCAAAGGCAGCTTTTATCATTATTTTAAAGGAAAAGATGCCCTGCTCGGCTCACTTGCCTATCTGTTTGATGATAAATACGAAGAGCTTGTCGCATCGATGGATCCAACTCTTTCTGCCGCTGACAAACTTCTCTATTTGAACTATGAACTGTTCCTGATGATCGAGACAAGCGTGGATATGGAACTTCTGACACTGCTCTACTCCTCGCAGCTGACGACAAGAGACCAACGTGCACTTCTAGATGATCAGCGATTCTATTTCACCTGCATCCGGGAAATCATCGAAGCTGCACAGAACTGTGGGGAGTTTACTTCTGAACGCTCCGCAAACGAACTTGTTCATCTCTACACGATGTATGAACGCTCACTGATCTACGACTGGCTACTCTGCCAGGGAGCCTACTCTCTGAGCAAATACAGCGCAGAACTTCTGCCGGGAACACTGGCACAGTTCCTCGCCAAAAATTAACACAAACAAAGAACAAAGGTTTCCAGAATACAATAAAAATTGAGGGTATCGCCCAATCATTCAATTAGATGATTGGGCGATACCCTCACAATTTTTATTTCTGTTCCTTCTTATACCATGCACTCATGCATCTCTTCTTCTTGAAGTCCGACTTTCTCCATAACGCTTTTTAACGCTTCCCGCTCTGTCAGATCTGCACACCAAGATAATCCACAGCCCGCAGAGATTGTACGCGGAACTGGGATCAGTCTTCCGGCAGCTCCATGCTCCTTACATGCTTTCTCCATCGCCATCGCATCTGCTGTTGTATGGAAAGTGATCACTAGTTTCAATTCTTTCTTTCTCATGTTTTCTACTTACTTTCTTTTCTTTTTATTGTCTCTGCATCTACTCTTCTGACAGTTCCCGGATTGCTTGGATCGCTGTCTCTACTTCTTCTTCTGTATTATAATGTGAGAAGCTGAAACGTACTGCCCCTTGTTCAACTGTTCCAAATGCTTCATGCATCAGCGGCGCACAATGTGCCCCCGGTCTTGTAGAAATCCCGTAGGTCATCAGAAGCTCATCGCTGACTTCTGAAGAGTCATACTCCCCAATATTCAGCGTCACGATCGGACAGCGTCGCTCTGTCGAGAAATCCCCGTAAATTTTTACATTCGGAATCTTTTTCACCCCGTGATAGAACTGCCACATATACTGAAGTTCCTTCTCCCGGATCTGATCAATCCCCGTCTCCTCCAAATATTTCACTGCAGCTCCAAGCCCTGCGATTCCATGTCCGTTTAGTGTCCCTGCCTCCAGAGCAGTAGGCATTTCTTTCGGATGATGCTTATTATAAGTATCGACACCACTGCCGCCACACTTGAGTGGGCGGACTTCCAATCCTGTGCGGACATACATTCCCCCGGTTCCCTGCGGACCTAACAAGGATTTATGCCCGGTAAAACATAAAATATCAATCTGCATCTGCTGTACATCGATCGGATATACCCCTGCCGTCTGTGAAGCATCGACAATCAAAAGCACCTGATGTCTCTTCGCAATTTCTCCCACACGAGCAATATCGATCATATTTCCCGACAGATTTGAGCCATTCGTACAGACGATCGCCTTTGTGTGTGGACGAATCGCCGCTTCCATTTCATCGTACGAAATATTCCCCGACGGATCACTGGAAACAATCGTCAGCTCCACACCGTTTTCTTCCATTGCATAAAGCGGCCGCAATACTGAATTGTGCTCTAACATCGTCGTCACAACATGATCCCCCGGACATAACACACCCCGGATTGCAATGTTCAGACTCTCTGTCGAATTATTTGTAAATACAATATTTTTTGGACTCTCCGCCCCAAAAAGCTTTGCCAGACGCTCTCTCGTATCGTAAATCACTCTCGATGCATCTAAAGATGCCTCATGTGCCCCCCTGCCGGCATTTCCCATACACTGCATTGCATTTGCGACTGCCTCGATGACTTCCTTCGGCTTTCTCATCGTCGTCGCAGCATTATCCATATATATCATAACCGTACCTGCCTGCTTTCTTTTTCTTGCAGAACCGCAGAAAACAACTTTCACATTCCCTGCGGTTCCCACCAGTATTTTCTTCTAAAATGTCTGGTAAACCTCTCTTGTCACCTTAATAAACTTCTCTACTGCCTGCGGCAGATGAAAATTTTTGTTGTATACGATATTCAGATTTCTTCCTCCGCGCTGTGACGGAAGAGAAAAACTTAATATCCTTCCATGGATCAGTTCATCCTGCGCTGCGAGCTTTGACAGCACAGAGACACCCAGTCCATTTCCGACAGACCGCTTGATGGTCTCTGTATTTTCAATACTTGCAATGATATTCAGACTCTCCACCTCAATACCATTTTCCCGAAGTTGACGTTCCGCCTCTTTCCGCGTTCCCGATCCTTCTTCACGCATGATGATCGGCTCATTCATGATCCAGTCAAGTGGGGAACCAATCTCCCTTAGTCTGCGGAATTTTTCATTGTTCGGTGTGATCACGACAAGTTCATCCCAATAAAACGGAATGTACTTGCAGTTCTTTTTCTCCATCACCGTCCCGGTAAAACCGATATCTGCAGTATGATTGATCACATGTTCAATCGCTCTTGCACTGTCAGTCTCCATCACTTTAAACTGTTCTTTCGGGTACCGTTCACTAAATCTTGCCAGAATCCGTGGTAAAAGATACTGCGCCGGAATCGTAGATGCCGCAATCGTAATACACTGCGGTGCATCTTGTTCTTCATGAAGAAACGCATACTCAATCTTCCGTTCCAGCTCTACCATCTGCTTTGCATATTCATATAAAACGGTTCCATCTTCTGAGAGGCTGACCTCTTTTGTATTCCTCACAAACAGCCTTGTATTCAACTCTTTTTCCAAAGAAGCAATGTGTGCGCTGATTGTCGGCTGTGTCAGGAATAATTCTTTTGCTGCCTTGGAGAAACTCCGTCCTTCCGTAACCTTCACAAATGCTTCCAGCTGTTTTAAATTCATACGTATGCTACCCTTTCACTTTCTGTTCCGTTTCGTTTTGTCACTTTTATGCTGTCCATATATTCCATGATCGGCTTCGCACTCTTGCGACTCGTATTCAGTGCATCTCGAAGCTCTGCGATCGTGATGATCTCGCGCTCCCTCAGCATTCCTTCCACAATCTCTCTTGCTTCTTCCATGAAATGCTTCCTTGTATACAGATCCTCTGCCACCTTTACCACACTTCCCTCATCTACAAGAAACATTACAATATCTTCGGCCATCGGACGTTCCTTCTCCTCAAATGGGATCTCAGAAAATTTCGCGAAATCAAATTTTGCGTCTTCAAACACAGTGATCATCTGATCATGCAGTCTCTGATATCTTTCATCTTTTGGAATTTCAAACTCCGGCAATGCCAAAAATTCCTGATGGCGTCTCAAGACACCTTTCTCCACAAGCAATTCCATATAAAGGTCAAATACATTCGCCTTGACTTTCTTCAAATAAGTCATATGTACTTCTGCCTTTTTCATACCATATCGATACGGATGACTGTTATGATAACTGCGCAGTGTCTCACACAAAGTCTCTCTCATTGCATTTTCACTCGCCGCATGCCATACATAGACATCTTTCTTCATCTGGAATACATATACTTTTCCCTGTGCTTCCAGTGATCGTACATCTGCCTCCACTTCTTCCATAGAAAGTGCAGTCAATTTCGCAAGTTCCCCAAGTGTTACCATCGTCTCTGCATGCGCCTTGACATGAAGTTCGATAATATCCTCGGAGGAACCTGATTCTTTCTGCTTCAGTTCCTCGATCACATCCTGCTGGAAACGCTTCTTTCGCTCTGGATTTGGCTCCAGAACAACACCTCCCCCGATTGTCTCCATCGGAGAATAGAAACGGACAACAAATTTGTCTCCCCTTCGCAATGCCACCTCTTCTTCTAGACGAAGCTGCACATATCCACTCTCTCCCGGACCCAGATCTTCCTTGTCAAGAAGTACCGCCCGACAGAGCACTTCACTTGTTCCCGTGAAGAAATGTAGTCTCGCATGATTGGTCAACACTCGCATCGAAGATGGGAGCATATTCAGCTTCACATCAAGAAGCATTGTATTTTTCATACTGTTCGGCGGCGCCAGCACACATCCTCTCGCAATTTCCTTCTTTTTTACATTCGAGAGATTGATTGCCACACGCTGCCCCGCATAACAGCGGTCCACATCCTGCCCGTGCACTTGAATACTTCTAATTCGGCACTCTTTGCCAATCGGATACATCTCAAGAACATCTTCCTTGCTGATACTTCCCGTCAGCAGCGTTCCTGTGATGATTGTCCCAAATCCGGATAAAGTAAACGCACGGTCGATCGGAAGCCGCGGGATCGTGTTGATCTCTTTTGGCTCCACCTCTTTTGCCGTCATCTGCTCAATTACATCGATCAAGTGTGGAATCCCCTCTCCTGTCGCTGCAGATACTTCTACAATCGGAGCATCTTCCAGAAAAGTGCCTTCCAGTTCTTCCTTGATTTCTTCCTCCACAAGTTCCAGCCACTCCTCATCAACCAAGTCACATTTGTTGATAACAAGAATGCTTTTTTCAATTCCAAGCAGCCCGAGAATATCCATATGTTCTCTCGTCTGCGGCATGATTCCTTCATCTGCTGCCACAACAAGCATGACAAGATCCATTCCAACGACGCCTGCCACCATGTTGTTGATAAATTTTTCATGTCCGGGAACATCGATGATTCCGACACGATCCCCGTTTTTCAGATCAAAATAAGTAAATCCGAGGTCGATCGTAATCCCTCTCCTCTGTTCCTCCTCCCACCGGTCTGTATTTCGCCCAGTAAGCGCTTTTATCAAAGTTGTCTTTCCGTGGTCAATATGACCTGCGGTTCCAATAATGATATTCTTCATCTGTACTGCCTTTCTACCTTCGGGGATCTTTGCCGATCCCCTTTTTTCTGATTCAGGCGAATCTCTTTGCTTCCCCTTACTCCAATATCTCTTCTTCTTTGAGCATCTTTGCGATCTTCGGATACCATTTCTTATCCACTGTGCGCACATCGATCACAATCTTGTCATTCATTGTACGCACGATCATCGGAACAGACATATGTCTCAGCCGAAGTTCCAACTCTGCTGTCGTAATCTTTTCCGGATGAATCGTCACAGCCATACTTGGGATCCTCTCCAACGGCAGAGATCCTCCTCCAATCTGTGACTCACATGGCTCCATCTGAATCTGAGCCGGCAATTCTGCCTGCTGTAACAGTGCTTCCAATTCCTGCGCATCTCTTGTAATCTCTTCGATCTCTTTTGTGATCATGCGAAGTGCCGGAATATTCTGGATTGCTTTTTCCTCAGATAAATACTCCTGTAAAACGACCTCCAGCGTTGCCGCTGTAAACTTATCAATCCGAAGTGCTCTCGTCAGCTGATTTTTCTTCATCTGGTCAATATATTTCTTCTTGCCGACAATGATTCCCGCCTGCGGACCTCCGAGCAACTTATCCCCGCTGAAGCACACGACATCTGCACCATTTTGCACAGAATCCTGTACGGTTGGCTCATAGGTCAGTCCATATTTGCTAAGATCGATCAGCACACCGCTGCCAAGATCTTCGATTACAGGAATCTCCCGCTCTTTCCCAAGCGGAACAAGTTCTGCGATACTTACGTTATCTGTAAATCCAACGATTCGGTAGTTACTTGTATGTACTTTTAACAGCGCTGCCGTCTCCTCTGTGATCGCATTTTCATAATCTGTATAATGCGTCTTATTTGTCGTACCGACCTCTACAAGCGTTGCTCCACTCTGCTCCATCACATCGGGAATCCGGAATTTTCCGCCGATCTCTACAAGTTCTCCCCGGGAGACGATCACTTCTTTTCCTTTTCCCATTGTGCTCAGGATCAGCATAACTGCCGCCGCATTGTTATTCACCGCCATCGCCGCCTCTGCTCCGGTAATTTTGCAAAGTAATTTTTCAAAATGCGAATAACGTTCCCCTCTTGCTCCTGCTTCCAGGTTATATTCCAAATTAGAATAATTCATTGCAATATCCGCAATGTGTCTCATATGACGCTCCCCAATCGGTGCACGTCCAAGGTTTGTATGCAAAATTGTTCCGGTTCCGTTGATCACTGTACGCATATTCGGCGTATGCATCGCCTTTACTGCCTCCTGAATCCGTACAGACAATTGTTCAATCTCCCGGATTCCTTCTGCTTCGTCTTCGCATGTTCCGATCAACGCCCGAAGTTTATCCAACTCCTCCCGCACCGCTTCCAGCACGGTATCGTAACTGTACTGCTCTGTCAGCTCCCGAATTTTTTCGTCTTCCAACAGTACATCTACCTTCGGTATCCTGCGGTATAATAAATTCTTATTCATTTTACTTTCCTTACTTCAGGTGAATCAGTTTTTCACCCTTTTCCAGTACCTTTCCAATTATTGATATTTTCGTATCCATTCCCTTTTCTGCAAAATCTTTTATCATTTCTTCTGCCTGCTCTGGGGAGACACTGACTAAAAGACCGCCTGATGTCTGTGGATCATACAGAAGATCTACATAATGTTCTGCAACGGTTCCACAGTCTACCTGATCGATCGAATATCCGCGGTTCTTATACGCTCCTGCCGGAATCAGCCCCATCTGTGCATATGAGATTGCCTCTTCCAGATAGGCAATGTCTTCCACATGCAGTTCAAAGGTAACTTCACTTGCCGACGCCATCTCGACACAGTGACCTAATAGTCCAAATCCTGTAATATCGGTGCAGGCTGACACATCATATTTTTCTACAACTTCCTTTGCCTTCTTATTCAGAGATGCCATCACCGTCACTGCTTCCTTGACAGCAGCTTCCGATGCCATCTCCGCTTTGATCGCCGTGTTGACGATTCCGGTACCGATCTGCTTTGTCAAGATCAGTATATCCCCCGGTCTGCATCCGTAATTTTTAAAAATCTTCTTCGGATGAACAAAACCGGATACACAAAGTCCATATTTTGGCTCATCATCCTGCACGGAGTGTCCTCCTACGAGTACCGCTCCTGCCTCTTTCACTTTATCTGCTCCTCCTGCCAGTATCTCTCCCAACACTGCCGGATCCAGACAATTCGGAAATCCTACGATATTCAGCGCAATCTTCGGTTCCCCTCCCATCGCATAAACATCGCTGAGAGAATTTGCCGCTGCAATCTGACCGAAAGTATAGGGGTCATCCACAATTGGAGTGAAGAAGTCCACGGTCTGAATCAGTGCAATATCCTCTGTCACTTTATAGATTGCCGCATCATCGGACGTCTCGATGCCGACGAGCAGATTGTCATCATGAAATTTTGGTAGCTTACCCAACACCTGGGCAAGTGTCTCTGGACCTATCTTGGCAGCTCAACCCGCTGTCTTCGTCAACTGCGTTAATTTCACGTCTTTTTTCATCGCTTTTTTGTTCTCCTTCTCTCTGTCTTTTATCTTTGTTTCTCCTTCAGCCGGATTTTCCTTATATGAAATAAAACCTCTTTTTGCTTGCTAAGGCTGAATGATCTTTCCTGCCTCTGCCATCTTCTCCACGATTGTATACATATTTGTCACAGATCCTACTTCCAGCTTATCTGTCAGGCCGTAATAATTCAGACATGTTCCGCATGTCAGAATCTCAACACCCTGCGCTTCTAAACTCTTTAAATCTTCCAGAGAATCCGAACCTTCTGCTGTCAAAGTTGCCCCTCCATTGTAGAAGATCATCGCCTTTGGCAATTCTTCCAGCTGTGTCACCGCAAAAATAAATCCTTTGATCAGTACCTTTCCGAGTTCATCATTACCGCTTCCCATTTTGTCAGAAGCGATCACAACAATCGTATCTCCCTTACGATCTGGTGTACATACTGCTTCCTCTCCTGCTTCCTTGGCTACTGCACCGTTCATCTGGATCGTCACTTTAAATTCTTTCTCTCCCAATTTTTCAGAAGTTACATTTCCCCCTGAGCTAACTGCCATCTTTGTCACATTCTGAACAGCGATCTCATTGTCCACAAGTACTTCTATCGTCTCAGGACCTGTAATCTCCTGCATTGCCTTTTTTGTTTTAATTACTGGAATCGGGCAGTTATCACCCATCGCATTTACTGTAATCATTTTCATATCCACCTTTCTTTTTTTCAAGTGCCCCTTCTTCTTCACTTATAGATACATTCTATCACTGTTTTCCACTTTGGTAAACCTAATTTTCTACATTTTTCCTCCAATTTCCCCAATTCTACGGTTCTTCCTGCAAAATCATTGAAAAAAGTCGGATTCTATGAGAATATAAGAAGAAACGTAAAATCAATACTCAAAAAAACAGCATGAAAAATTCCTGAATGGAACAAACGTGCCTGACATTGAAATAGCAAACTTAACTATTCTAAGAGAAAACGAACAACAGAAAGGAATAAAAATATGTGGATTGCAGATCACTGGAAAGATTATGAAGTTATTGACTGTTCAAACGGGGAAAAACTAGAGCGTTGGGGAGACTATCTGCTCGTCCGTCCGGATCCGCAGGTTATCTGGGATACTCCAAAGTCACACAAAGGATGGAAACATATGAATGGTCACTATCACAGAAGTTCAAAAGGAGGCGGTGAATGGGAATTTTTTGACCTCCCTCAACAATGGCAGATTCATTATGGAACGCTCACCTTCAATCTGAAACCGTTCAGTTTCAAGCATACAGGACTGTTCCCGGAACAAGCTGCAAACTGGGACTGGTTTTCTGAAAAAATTAAAAATGCCGGGCGTCCGATCAAAGTACTGAATCTTTTTGCCTACACCGGCGGTGCAACACTTGCTGCTGCTGCTGCGGGAGCACATGTCACACATGTAGATGCCTCAAAAGGAATGGTAAACTGGGCAAAGGAAAATGCTGTTTCTTCCGGCTTAAAAGATGCACCGATCCGCTGGCTCGTGGACGACTGTGTCAAATTTGTTGAGCGTGAGATCCGCCGCGGCAACACATACGATGCGATCATCATGGATCCTCCATCTTACGGAAGAGGTCCAAAAGGAGAAATTTGGAAAATCGAGGATGCCATTCATCCACTCGTGAAACTCTGTACAAAGATCCTGTCAGACAATCCACTGTTTTTCCTGATCAATTCCTACACAACCGGACTTGCACCGGCAGTACTGACCTACATGCTCGCCACAGAGTTAAAGAACTTCCATGGAACTGTAGAATCTTCCGAAATCGGACTTCCAGTATCGGAAAGCGGACTTGTCCTTCCATGCGGTGCTTCGGGTAGGTGGGAAGCCATTTAATTTTGTCTCTCGCTTTACCATCATCTACGTTATCTGATTGTAGGTTTTTTTTGTACTTTTGTTGATTTCATCTGCAAAAGCTTGCTTTTCCAGTTTGATTTTGTTACATTTGAATTATCTAAAGTACAAATTTCTAATTTATTTATAAGCATGGAAACTGGAGGAGAACTATGATGAAGATTTTCAAAATGAAAGATTATGACCAGATGAGCCAAAAAGCAGCCAATCTCATCGCTGCACAGATCATTACGAAGCCAGACTGTGTACTTGGACTTGCAACCGGTTCCTCACCGATTGGTACATACAAGCAGCTCATTGAAAAATATAACAACGGAGATCTTGATTTTTCCAAAGTCACTACTGTGAACTTAGATGAATACAAGGGACTTCCTCGCGACAATGATCAAAGTTATTACTATTTCATGAACGATAATTTATTTGACCATGTCAACATCGACAAAGAGAATACACATGTGCCAAATGGAATGATCGAAGACAGTGAGAAAGAATGTGCTGACTACGAAGCTCTGATCGCTTCTCTCGGAGGTCAGGATCTTCAGCTTCTCGGACTTGGTCACAATGGACACATCGGATTCAATGAGCCTGCAGATGATTTTGCAAAGACAACTCACTGTGTAGATCTTCAGGAAAGTACGATCGAAGCAAATAAAAGATTCTTCGCTTCCATCGACGACGTACCAAGACAGGCTTACACTATGGGAATCGGAACGATCATGAAAGCGAAGAAAATTGTTGTAGTTGTAAGTGGCGCTGACAAGGCTGACATCGTAGAAAAAGCATTTTTCGGACCGGTAACACCACACGTTCCTGCTTCCATCTTACAGATGCACCCAGATGTGACAGTCGTAGGGGACGAAGCAGCTTTAGCAAAAGTAAATTTATAATTTTACTTGCTGCGTGAATTCAATCTAAAGATATTAAAAAACTTATATCAAAATTTTCATAAAAGATGCTATCCTGACTTGTATCACTCACAAATCGGGATAGCATCTTTTGTTAAAATTCTATTATTTATCTTTCCTACCACATACTAATATCCCTGTAATCTAAAAACCTTTACATCTTCACTACCGTATCAAGGCAAAGCATCAGTGCATATTCATATGAGTTGCCACCAAAATTTCGTTCATCATATTTATCAACATTTGCAAGACTATCTGCAGTATAAAGTATCATTCCCCAATTCACTCCACGAAAAGCCGCACAAGCTGCAAGTGCCGAACATTCCATTTCCACAACAGAGCACCCTTCGCTTTTTCGATATATTACTTTCTCTTTCGTTTCACGATAGAATCCATCCGTTGACCAGGTAATAACTTCCTGATATCTCATGCCATGTTCTAGTATAGTTTCTTCAATGGCTTTTCTTGCCATTTCATCCACTTCTATAAAACGTGAAGGCGGAGCATAATGATAAGATGTTCCTTCCTCTCTCAGAGCCTTGTACGGTACAAGAAATGTTCCTTCGCGAAATTCTTCCAAACATCCACAAGAGCCAGCAGAAATGATTTTTCGCACACCATAGCCAATCAACCAATCTAAAATCTGTGTCGCCGGAGCAGCTCCTACTGGCGCCTGACAGATCACAACCTCTTCCCCTTTGTGTTCCGTTATGTAAATCGGATACTCTTTCGTTGCACTAATGAAATGCGCTACCTGTTTTAAAGCATTCTTACTCGCATATTCCTCAATATAATCTTCCAGAAAAGCAAAAACACATTTTTGCGGAAGTTTTATATTTAACATCTCGTGTGTAGGATTGATAATCGCATCTTTTTCTGTATCAAACTCCAATATCGGAATTTCATTTTTTATGATACTCATTTTTCTACCTCGTAAACTTTAAATCCTTGTTTTTATGATACTTCACTTTTGGGGCTAAATCTATTTTGTAACTTCAACGTTACACATGTTTCTGCTGATCCTGCGTAAATACTATCCTAAATTTTCTTCGCACAGATATCTGCCAGACAGCATCTGTCGCAGTGTGGTTTTGTGCGGGCCGTGCACACTTCCCTTCCGTGGTATACAAGTCTGTGACAAAAATCGCTTCCTTCCTCCGGTGGGATGATCTTCCAAAGTTCCATCTCTACTTTCTTTGGCTCCTTAATGCCATCCACCAGTCCGATTCGATTTACAAGACGGATACAATGTGTATCCGTGACGATTGCCGGCTCCCCAAATACATCACCCATGATCAAGTTTGCACTTTTTCTTCCGACACCCGGAAGTTTCAGAAGTTCATCAAAGGTCTTCGGAATCTGTCCCCCATACTGCTCTTTTAAAATCTTCATACATGCGCTGATGTCTCTCGCCTTGCTTTTTCCAAGCCCACAAGGGCGCACGATCTCTTCGATCTCCGCCACATCCGCGTCTGCCAACGCATCCACATCTGGAAATTTTTCATATAATTTCTCTACCACAATATTCACCCGTTCATCGGTACACTGTGCCGCCAGTCTTACCCCGATCAACAATTTCCATGCCTGGTCATAGTCCAACGTACACTCTGCATCTGGATATTCCTCCCGCAAGCGCTCGATCACTTCCAGCGCCAGTTTCTGCTTTTTTGTCTTTGCCATCTTTATCTTCTCCTGTCATCCCGTAATTTCTACTGTTCTTTTTCTGTTTTCTCACGGTCTGTCTTCTTTTTATTTTGTTTTTCTATTTTACATCTTTTTTCGGATTCTGTCTGCAACATTTTTCCCATCTTCTGTGAAAATCCAGCTGTTTCTTCCTCTTCCCCGAAAGAATCCTCGGTTTCTTGCCTGTCTGTGGCAATTCTTTCCTATTGTTGTTTGCCGCTTCACCTGCGATACCATATAGTAGATCCGAAATTGAAAATGATCCCATTCCATCACCGTAAAAGGATGCTCCTCCAAAATGATGACCTCAAACTCTCCCCGATGATACTCCGGATATGTACCTGTAAATCCTGCTCGAATCAGTTTCTGTTCCGCCTGCTTCCGTTTTTCTGCAATCTTTTGATGAAATGCCGTTCCATAATCCCGCTTTTCATAAGTACCTGACTCGGCTTCCACTGCCTGTAAGATGGTTTCGTAAAGTTGCTCTCTGCTTGGATCCGTCAGCGCTCTTGTCAGCCACCGTTCCAGAGATCTCGATGGAAATCTGCGGTACAAACGAAGCAGTGCCAAATATCCTCGATCCTGTGCCATCGCCGCAAACTGCTCCATACATGCAATTCCTTCATAAGTCGCAGGATATTTTTCTTCCAGCGACTCTCGTACCGGGGACCAATTCCGAAATGGAGCAAACTCTACCAGCCTCAAAAGTTCCAATTCTCCTTCTGTACAGACTTCTTCTCCCACATACGCAAATTTGTCATAGATCGTTCCTGCCATATAGACAAGCCGCCTCCACTGCTCCTGTCCTTCCATCCAAAAATGCCCTATCTCATGGTACTGATAGCAGGTTCTAGATTCACGGATTTTTTCAAAATGCAGTGTAAACACCGTTTCCTCCCCATGAAGCAAGCTCTTCTGCCGCACAACAAGTACATAAGCGCCCTCTTGCCCGGAAATCCTCGCAGACAGTTCCAATTCTCCCGCCTGCCCTTCTGCGGCAACCTCTCCTACCATTCGGCAGTTTTCCAAGACCAGATAATCCTCAATCGCATCATTCATCATATATGGGATTAAATAACTTTTCCCGCTTTCCTCTTCTTTCTCTTCAGGTTCCTCGCAAAGTTCAAATACTTGATATTTAAAAATCTCCGCAAGCTTCCAAAACGCTAACGGCATCTGCTCCTGCAGCCCATCCAGATATTCTGATAATTCCTCCCGTACTTTCACTGCCTCCATACTCTCACCTGCCTCTCTGCTATCTTCTTTCCTTCCGCTCTTTTATCCACAGCTGTTCCTATAACTGAAAACTCTTTCGAACGATCCTCTCAAATGCTTCTGCAAACTTTCTGTCATCCTCCTCGGTACGTCTGGCAGGTCCTTTCAGATGATGCTTGCTCTTTGCCCTTCTGGCTTTCTTAGCCATATGCCTCTCCATCAGGAGCCTGTCAATATTTTCATTTGTATACCATTTCCCGGACTGATGAATGGCATATGCACCCTTACTTAATGCCATGGCAGCAACACCATAATCCTGCGTAACTACTAAATCTCCT
>ENA-OPSG01000500-OPSG01000500.1-human-gut-metagenome-genome-assembly--contig:-NODE-500-length-25178-cov-8.403853_pt1 | contig 25178 bp, 19 predicted proteins | sample MGYA00241454_ERZ501900 | MGnify/ENA primary metagenome ERZ501900 (study PRJEB25962, sample SAMEA2042225) | human gut metagenome | biome: human gut; feature: human-associated habitat; material: faeces... | reverse complement strand
TATCAGTGAAAGAAATGTGGATTTGGGAACATTGGTCGGACCGGTATAAATATACATTAAAATTTTATTTTATTTTCAATATTTATTTAATAGATAAAAATTTAATTCCAGTAAATTTTATAATTAAAAATTATATTTTTTATTATTGAATATATACAAAAAATATGATAAAATTTCTCTGTGATATTTTTTATTTTTAATTATATACATATTTAAAAAATATTGCAATGACATATTATATGGAGAGTTTGAAATGAAAAAAGAAAAAAATATTCAAGATGAAGAAAAAAAAATAGTTGAAGTTATAGAAACAGAAAATTTTGAAGTTTCAAAATCTGGTTCTTTAAAAGATGATTTAATGCAATTTGAAAATATTAATGATATAAAAATTGAAAATCAAGAAGTCCCAGATATTGAAGTTCAAGAAATATATATAAGAGAAACAGGAAATTATTTAAATTTGCAAGAAAATTTTATAAATATTCCTATTGAAATGATTTATTTTCCATTTTTTACTCCACAAAAACAAAATAAAAGAATAAATTTTAAATATACTTTTGAAGATTTAGGGGTAACTATGTATAGTACACTTATTCCTAAAGACAAAAAAGATAAAGTTTTTCAGCCTTCTATATTTGAAGAAAAAATTTATACTTTTTTAATTTCTATGTATCAAGAAAAAACAAATCAAAAAATTGACGATGGTGAAGTTGCAATAGAATTTGAAATTTCAGATTTTATAGTTAATTTTTTAGGAAATAAAATGAATAGGGCTTATTATGCTAAGGTTGAGCAAGCTTTAAAAAATTTAAAAAGTACTATCTATCAATTTGAAATTTCTAATCATACAAAATTTGGAAAGAATAAATTTGAAGATAGCTCATTTCAACTTTTAAATTATCAAAAATTAAAAGTGGGTAAAAAAATTTTTTATAGAGTGGTATTAAATAAAAATATTGTAAACAAAATAAAAAGCAAAAGATATATAAAATATAATACAAAGAATTTACTTGAAATTATGGTAAAAGACCCAATAGCTTCAAGAATATATAAATATATAAGTAAAATAAGATACAAGAATAATAAAGGTGAAATAAATGTTAGAACTTTAGCGGCTATAATTCCATTAAAGATAGAACAAAGAGTTGAAAGAATAGTAAAGAATGGAGTTAAAGAATATTATTTGAATAGAATGAAGCCAGTCCTTACTAGAATTTTAAAGGCATTTGAAGTTTTATTAGATTTAAAGTATATTTTAAGTTTTGAGGAAATATATAAAAAAGATGAAAATACTTATTATATAGCCTATGTCTTTAATAAAGAAAGAGATGGGGACTGCCATGTATCTGAGTTTGTCAAAAAGACTGATAAAAATATAGTAAAAGAAAATTTAGATGGTGTTGAAGAAATAATTGATGTCAATGCTGATATTGAATATCAAGATAATATTGAATATTTAATTAATAAGGCCAAAGAAAATCCAAAAATTTCAGTAAAGTGGAATGCTTGGGTGGATAAAAAAATTAAAAAAATTTTAAATGAAGATGGAGAAGAAATGTTGAAAAGAGTTTTAAACATTCTTATTCATATGGACAAAAATATAGAAATAGGTTTACCTAATTATATCAGTGGAATATTAAAAAATATTGGTGGAAAAGGTAGTAAAAAAATAAATAATATAAATATGACTATTTTTGAAAATGTCAGCAAAGGTAAAGGTTTAAAAAATAAAAGCCAAATAAAACAAGCAAGAAAAAAAGGTATGGAAAGAATTTCAAACTTTAAAGAAATTATGAGTGAAAATAATTTTTTTGAAAATAAATCTGAAACTAAAACTGGAAAATTATTATTAGAAGAAAAAATTTCAAATTCTAAATTAGAAGTAAATGAAACTATTGACAATGTAGATGAAAAAATATACAATGTAGGAGAAAAAGATTTAGATAAAATTTTATCTCATTTTGATGAAGCAACAAAAATTGAAATTGAAGAAAAGGCATTAGAAAAAATAAAAAAGGAGATTGATAATAGCAATATAGATGTGATATTAAATGTAAAAAAATTTAGTAAAACTATGTATTATAAGATGATGGGAGCAACTATAATGGAAATTTTAAAAAATGAATATCAAGAAATGCTTGAAAAAATAAACCAAAATGACAAATAATAAAAAATGTGGTAAACTATAAGGCAAGCTTTAGATAAGGAAGTGTATTATGAAAAATATAGAAAAAGTAAAAATATCAACAGAATTTATAAAACTTGATCAGTTTTTAAAGTGGCTTGCTGTTGTAGATAGTGGTTCTCAGGCAAAACAAGTTATTTTAGATGGTAAGGTTAAAGTTAATGATGAGGTAGAAACAAGAAGAGGTAGAAAAATTTATCCTGAATATAAGGTAGAAATCTTTGATAAAATTTATGTTGTGGAATAATTGAGGTGCTGGATTGAAAATATCTAATATCACTTATTTGAATTTTAGAAATTTAGAAAATAGTTCAATAGACCTATCAGATAAAATAAATGTTTTCTATGGTAAGAATGCACAAGGGAAGACAAGTTTATTAGAGGCAATTTATTACAGTTCCACAGGTATAAGTTTTAAGACAAAAAAAACCTCAGAGATGATAAAATATAATTCTGAGGAGTTCATATCTTCAATTTCATATCAAGATTATATTGCAAGTAACAAGATTTCTGTAAGATTTAAAAATATAACTGGTGCAAAAAAAGAATTTTTCTTTAATAAAAAAAGGATTAGCCAGACAGATTTCTATGGAAAAGTAAATATTATTGCTTATATACCTGAAGATATAATTCTTATCACTGGTTCTCCTAAACATAGAAGAGATTTCTTTGATATAGAGATTTCTCAGATAGATAAAGAGTATTTAAGTAATCTTAAAAATTATGATAAGTTGCTAAAAATTAGAAATAAATATCTAAAAGAGAATAAGAGAAATAGTGAAGAATTTGCTATTTATGAAAAAGAATTTATAAAGTATGCTTCCTATATCATCTTTACTAGGATAGAATATGTAAAAAGTCTTTCAATAATATTGAATTTACAGTATAGAAAACTTTTTAATATAGCACAGGAACTAAATCTGAGATATGAAACAAGTTTAGATAAAACTGCAAAAATAACTGTTGAAATGATACAGGAAAGCCTAAAAAAAGAAATTTTACAAAAGAAATATCAAGAAGATAGATATAAATTTTCCCTTGTAGGTCCACATAAAGATGATTATAAATTTCTTTTAAATGGACATGAAGCTAAGGTTTCTGCTTCACAAGGTGAAAAAAAATCTATAATATTTTCTTTAAAACTTTCAGAAATTGAGATAATCAAGAAAAATAGAAAAGAAAATCCAGTTGTTATTATTGATGATATAACATCATATTTTGATGAGGATAGAAGAAAATCAATATTAGATTTTTTCAATAAAAGAGATATACAGGTTTTAATAAGCTCAACTGATAAATTAGATATAGAGGCTAAGAATTTCTATGTTGAAAAGGGAATTATAGAAGATGAAAGTAGTGTCAATAAGTGAAATAGCAACATTTAAAATTTCAAATGATGATAGAATAAAACTTATGATTTTAAAAGAAAAATGGAAAGAATTATTTTTAGAATTATTTCAAAATAGCTCTGTTATTGATTTTAAAGAAAATACTATCTATATAAAAGGCTATAATTCTGCTGTAAAACATTATATTTTTACAAATAAAATGAAAATAATAGAGAAGATATTAGAAAATTTAGAAATAAAATTTGAAATAGAGAATATAAAGATAAAGTAATTCTAACTAAAAAAGATTTATTAAAAAATATAAAGAGTGTGAAATTATGAGAAAATATAAAAGTATTGAATTATTTGCAGGAGCTGGAGGACTTGCCTTAGGATTAGAACAAGCGGGTTTTGAACATATAGGACTTATTGAAATAGATAAAGATGCTTCTGAAACCTTAAAATTTAATAGAAAGAGTTGGAATGTTATATGTGAAGATGTTGAAGTTATAGCAAAAAAAGATTTGGAAAAAGAATTTAATATAAAAAAGTATGAACTTGATTTATTATCAGGAGGAACTCCTTGTCAAAGCTTTAGTTATGCAGGTAAAAGATTAGGATTAGAAGATACAAGAGGAACAATGTTTTATCATTATGCAACTTTTTTAAAGAAACTTCAACCAAAAATGTTTCTGTTTGAAAATGTTAAAGGTTTACTCTCACATGATAAGGGTAGGACTTTTGATACAATATGTAATATTTTTGAAGAAGAAAACTATAGCTTAAATTATAAAGTTCTTAATGCTTGGGATTATGGAGTAGCTCAAAAAAGAGAAAGACTTATAATAATAGGAATTAGAAAAGATTTAAAGGATTTATATAATTTTGAATTTCCTAAAAGGCATTCATATAAACCAGTTTTAAGAGATGTATTAAAAGATGTACCAGAAAGTGATTATTCTCCATATTCAGAAAAGAAGAAAGCTATATTTAGTTTAGTTCCAGCAGGAGGATATTGGAAAGATATAGATTCTAATATTGCAAAAGAATATATGAAAAATTGTTGGAATATGGGAGGAGGACGAACAGGAATTTTAAGAAGACTTAGTTTAGATGAACCTTCTTTAACAGTTTTAACAACTCCACAAATGAAACAAACAGATAGATGTCATCCAATAGAAATAAGACCATTCACATTTAGAGAAAATGCTAGAATACAGTCTTTTCCAGATGAATGGTGCTTTATAGGTTCTCTTGCTTCAAAATATAGACAAATAGGGAATGCTGTCCCTTGTAATTTAGCAAAAGAAATTGGAATAGAAATAATAAATACTTTGAATAGAGAAAATAATGAGGTAAAAAAAATGAAGTTTGAATTTAACAATAGTAATATATCTATCAATGATGATTATATTTTGAAATTTATTTCAAAAGAAGATTTTGAAAAACATGTATATAAAACATTAAGTGAGTATAATGATGTTTTAAAATCAATAAATCTAAAAGAATTTAATAAAAATATTATAGACCCTATTAAACTTTTATTTGATAAGAATGTTTTTAATAAATCTTTTGAAGAAATTATTACATTAGAAATTCATAGACAAAGAGATAAAAGTAATAATAATAGTATAGGATATTTTCATCAAAATATATTTAAATATATAGAGAAATGTGAAGTTCCAGAAAATGGATGGGATATAATTTTTAATAAAAAATATTATATAGAGATGAAAAATAAACATAATACAATGAATAGTTCATCATCAGCAAAAACATATATGAGAATGCAAAATCAGCTTTTGTCTTCTGAAAAAAGTATTTGTGCACTAGTTGAAGTGATTTCAACAAAATCTCAAAATATTCCTTGGGTTGTTACTATAGATAAAATTAAACAATTACCTAATGAAAGACTTAGAAAAATTTCAATTGATAAATTTTATGAAATAGTAACAGGAGATAAAAATGCTTTTAAGGATTTATGTTATCAATTACCAAAAACTATTGAAAAATTGATAAAACAAGATAAATACTTACAAGTTGAAAATGATACTGTACTAGAAGAATTAAAAAGTAAAGATAAAGATATTTTAAAAGCATTATATAAACTAGCTTTTTCAACATATGAAGGTTTTGATTTTTGAATATCTATAAATTTAATGGAGGATAAAATGAGTTATGAGGCACAGAATATAACAGTTCTGGAAGGATTGGAAGCTGTTAGGAAAAGACCAGGAATGTATATAGGAACAACATCAGAAAGAGGTTTACACCATTTGGTATGGGAAATAGTAGACAATTCTGTTGATGAGGCTTTGGCTGGATATTGTGATAAAATAGAAGTAAAAATTCTTCCAGATAATATCATAGAAGTTGTAGATAATGGAAGGGGAATTCCTACTGATATACATCCAAAGTATGGAAAATCTGCATTAGAAATAGTTTTAACAGTTCTGCATGCTGGTGGAAAATTTGAAAATGATAACTATAAAGTTTCAGGAGGACTACATGGAGTTGGGGTTTCTGTTGTTAATGCTCTCTCTGAATGGCTTGAAGTAGAAGTTAGAAAAAATGGAACTGTACACTATCAAAAATATCATAGAGGAAAACCAGAAGAAGATGTTAAAGTTATAGGCACTTGTGATGAAAATGAACATGGTACAACAGTGAGATTTAAAGCAGATGGAGAAATTTTTGAAACATTGGTATATAACTACTTCACTCTTTCAAATAGATTAAAAGAGTTAGCTTATTTAAACAAAGGTTTAACTATAATTCTTTCAGATTTAAGAAAAGATGAAAAGAAAGAAGAAATTTATAAATTTGATGGTGGAATTTTAGATTTCTTAAATGAAATAGTAAAAGATGAAACAACTATTATAGAAAAACCATTTTTTGTATCAGCTGAACAAGATAATGTTGGTGTAGATGTAACATTTACTTATACAACTTCACAAAATGAAGTTATCTATTCATTTGTAAATGATATAAATACTCATGAGGGTGGAACACATGTTCAAGGTTTTAGAACCGCACTTACAAAAGTTATAAATGATGTAGGAAAAGCACAAGGTTTACTAAAAGATAAAGATGGTAAACTTATGGGAAATGATATAAGAGAAGGAGTTGTGGGAATTATATCTACAAAGATACCTCAACCTCAATTTGAAGGTCAAACTAAGGGTAAACTTGGAAATTCAGAAGTATCTGGAATAGTAAATACAGTAGTTTCAAATAGTTTAAAAATATTTTTAGAAGACAATCCTAATATAACAAAGATTATAATTGAAAAGATATTAAATTCTAAAAAAGCAAGAGAAGCTGCACAAAAAGCAAGAGAGTTAGTATTAAGAAAATCTGTTTTAGAAGTTGGGTCTCTACCAGGGAAATTAGCAGATTGTACTTCTAAAAAAGCAGAGGAATGTGAAATCTTTATAGTTGAAGGAGATTCAGCTGGTGGTTCAGCAAAACAAGGTAGAGATAGGTATAATCAAGCAATATTACCACTTAGAGGTAAAATTATAAATGTTGAAAAAGCAGGGTTACATAAATCTTTGGAAAGTTCTGAAATAAGAGCTATGGTCACTGCATTCGGAACAAGTATAGGAGAAACCTTTGATATATCTAAATTGAGATATGGAAAAATAATTCTTATGACAGATGCTGATGTTGATGGTGCACATATAAGGACATTAATTTTGACTTTCTTATATAGACATATGATAGATTTAATTTATGGTGGAAATGTCTATATTGCTTGTCCTCCACTATATAAGGTGGCAGCAGGAAAACAAATAATTTATGCCTATAATGATTTAGAGTTAAAAAATATTTTAGGTCAAATGAATCAAGAAAATAAAAAATATACTATCCAAAGATATAAAGGGCTTGGAGAAATGAACCCAGAACAACTTTGGGAAACAACTATGAACCCAGATGGAAGATTGCTTCTAAAAGTTTCAATAGATAATGCAAGAGAAGCTGATATGCTTTTTGATAAACTTATGGGAGATAAGGTTGAACCAAGAAGAGAATTTATAGAAGAACATGCAGAATATGTAAAAAATATAGATATATAAAATCAAAACAAATATATGAGGAAAAGTTAAATAAAACGACTGTAAATTGATAAAGATATAATGTAAATAAAAAATAAGTGAATTGCATTCTAAATTTTAGTTTAAAAATTGAAGGAAATGAGCCGAGCAAATCTCAGCATGTTTGAAGCTGACTTGTCAGCAAGTTTGCTGAATTTGTAGCGAATGTCAATTTTAAAACGTTAAGAAATTTAGCTAGCAATGAACTATTTTTTATACATTTATTATTATTTCAGTCTCAGCAGGAGTTATTTAACTTTTACTTAGGAGGAAAATATAAATGTCAAATGTTGATAACAGATATATTGAAGAAGAGTTAAAAGAATCTTACTTAGACTACTCTATGAGTGTTATAGTAAGTAGAGCATTGCCAGATGTAAGAGATGGTTTAAAACCTGTTCACAGAAGAATTTTATTTGCAATGAATGAAATGGGAATGACTAATGACAAACCATTTAAGAAATCTGCCAGAATAGTCGGGGAAGTTCTAGGTAAGTATCACCCTCATGGAGATTCAGCAGTGTATGGAACTATGGTAAGAATGGCACAAGATTTTAATTATAGATATTTACTTGTTGAAGGACATGGAAACTTTGGTTCTATTGATGGAGATTCAGCAGCAGCAATGAGATATACAGAAGCTAGAATGGAAAAAATAACTGCTGAATTATTAGAAGATATAGATAAAAATACTATTGATTGGAGAAAGAACTTTGATGACTCCTTAGATGAACCAACAGTATTACCTGCAAAATTACCTAATTTATTATTAAATGGAGCAATAGGAATAGCAGTTGGTATGGCAACTAATATACCTCCTCATAATTTAGGAGAGCTAGTTGATGGAATATTAGCAATTATAGATAATAAAGATATAGAAATTTTAGAACTTATGAACTATATTAAAGGACCAGATTTTCCAACAGGAGCTATAATAGATGGTAGGGCTGGAATAATAGAAGCCTATAAGACAGGTAGAGGAAAAATAAAGGTAAGAGGAAAAGTAGATATAGAAGAGTTAAAAAATGGAAAATCAAATATAATAGTGAGTGAAATTCCATATCAATTAAATAAAGCTAATTTAATTGAAAAAATTGCTAATTTAGTTAAAGAAAAGAAAATAACTGAAATTTCAGATTTAAGAGATGAATCAAACAGAGAAGGAATAAGAATATTAATTGAGGTAAAAAAAGGTGAAGAGCCTGAACTTGTTCTAAATAAACTATATAAATATACAGATTTACAAACTACTTTTGGAGTTATAATGCTTTCTTTGGTAAATAATGTACCAAGAGTTTTAAATCTAAAAGAAATGTTAAATGAATATATCAAACATAGATTTGATGTTATAACAAGAAGAACTGCATTTGATTTGGATAAGGCAGAAAAAAGGGCTCATATTTTAAAAGGTTATCAAATAGCCTTAGAAAATATTGATAGAATTATTGAGCTTATTAGAGCATCTTCTGATGGTACAGTTGCTAGAGAACAATTAATAGAAAAATATGCTTTTACAGATATTCAAGCTAGATCAATACTAGATATGAAATTACAAAGATTGACAGGTTTGGAAAGAGAAAAAATAGATACAGAATTTAAAGAAATAGAAGCTCTAATAAAAGAATTGAGAGAAGTTCTTGAAGATAATAATAAAATTTATGACATAATGAAAAAAGAATTATTAGAGCTTAAAGAAAAATATGCAGATAAAAGAAGAACACAAATTGAAGAAGAAAGAATGGAAATTCTTCCAGAAGATTTAATAAAAGATGAAGAGATAATTATTACATATACTAATAAAGGATATGTAAAGAGAATAGAAGCAAGTAAGTATAAGGCACAAAGAAGAGGTGGAAAAGGTGTTTCTGCACTTAATACAATAGAAGATGATTATGCAGAAAAAATTACTTCTGCCTCAACTCTTGACACAATAATGGTTTTCACAGATAGAGGAAAGGTGTATAATATAAGAGCCTATGAAATTCCAGATTTATCTAGACAGTCAAGAGGAAGATTACTTAGCAATATAATAAATCTTTCAGAAGGTGAAAAAGTTAGAGATACAATAGTTATTAAAGAGTTTTCACCTGAAAAAGAGGTTGTATTTATAACTAAAAATGGTTTAATAAAGAAAACTTCATTAGGAGAATTTAAAAATATAAATAATTCAGGTTTAATTGCTATAAAAACAAAGGAAGATGATGATATTATCTTTGTTGGACTTATAGAAGATGTTAATAAGGAAGAAATTTTAATAGCTACTCATGATGGATATTGTACAAGATTTTTAACTGATACAATAAGAGCTACTGGAAGAAGTACACAAGGAGTAAAGGCAATAACTCTTAGAAAGGGAGATATGGTTGTTTCAGCTATGCTTATAAAAAATCCAGAAACAGATATATTGACTATAACTGAAAATGGATATGGAAAGAGAACAAGTCTTGATGAATATCCTCAATATAATAGAGGTGGAAAAGGAGTTATAAACTTAAAGGTTAATGAAAAAACTGGTAAGGTTGTGTCAGTCTTAGAAGTCAGTGAAGATGAAGAGTTGATGTGTATAACTTCTAATGGAATAGTTATTAGAACTTCTATAAACGAAATTTCTCGTATAGGTAGAGCAACACAAGGTGTTAGAATTATGAAAGTAGCTGATGATGAAAAAGTTGCAGCTACTACAAAAATTAAAAAAGAAGAAGATTTAGAAATTAGATTGGAGAAAAAATGAAAAAAATTCTGGTCTTATCAGATTCACATTCATATTTTGATGAGGCTTTAAAAATTTTTGAAAAAGAAAAACCAGATATTGTCATAGCTGCTGGTGATGGAATAAAAGATATAGATGAGTTATCTTATGTTCATCCAGAAGCAAAATACTATATGGTAAAAGGAAATTGTGATTTTTTTGATAGAAGCCATAATGAAGAAAATCTTTTTGAAATAGATGGTATAAAAATTTTTTTAACTCATGGACATCTTTATGGTGTAAAAAGAAGTCTAAATTCTATAAAAGAAATTGGAAAAAAGTTAAATGTTTCTCTTGTTGTATTTGGACATACCCATAAACCATATATAGAAAAAGATGGTGATATAGTATTATTTAATCCAGGTGCAACAGAGGATGGTAGATATGGTGTTATTATTTTAGAAAATGGTAATATGCAATTATTTCACAAGCAATTATAGGTACAGATGGAGGAAAAGAGAGAAAAATGAAAGAAGAGATTCTAAAAGTTAAAGAAGAAATACAAAACTATATAAAAGAATCTAAGACTCTTCAAAGACTTGAAGAAATTAGAGTAAATTATATGGGGAAGAAAGGAATTTTTACAGAATTATCTAAGAAAATGAAAGACCTTTCTGCCGAAGAAAGACCTAAGATTGGACAGATAATAAATGAAGTAAAAGAAAAAATAAATAGCCTATTAGACGAAAAAAATAAGGCTTTAAAAGAAAAAGAGTTGAATGAAAGATTAGAAAGTGAAATAATAGATATAAGTTTGCCAGGAAAAAAATATAACTATGGTACTATACATCCCATCAATGAAACAATGGAGCTTATGAAAAATATCTTTTCAAAAATGGGTTTTGATATTGTAGATGGACCAGAAATAGAAACTGTTGAATATAATTTTAATGCTTTGAATATTCCAAAGACACACCCGTCAAGAGATTTAACAGATACATTTTATTTGAATGATTCTATTGTTTTGAGGACTCAAACTTCGCCAGTTCAAATAAGATATATGCTTGAACATGGAACACCATTTAGAATGATTTGCCCTGGAAAAGTGTATAGACCAGACTACGATATATCACATACACCTATGTTTCATCAAATGGAAGGTTTGGTTGTTGGGAAAGATATATCATTTGCAGATTTAAAAGGAATTTTAACTCACTTTGTAAAAGAAGTTTTTGGAGATAGAAAAGTAAGATTTAGACCGCATTTCTTTCCATTTACAGAACCTAGTGCTGAAATGGATGTTGAATGTATGATTTGCCATGGAAAAGGTTGTAGGCTTTGTAAAGAGAGTGGCTGGATAGAAATAATGGGTTGTGGAATGGTAGACCCAGAAGTTTTAAAATATGTAGGACTTAATCCAGATGAAGTAAATGGTTTTGCTTTTGGAGTTGGTATAGAGCGTGTAACTATGCTTAGACATGGTATTGGGGACTTGAGAGCATTTTTTGAAAATGATATGAGATTTTTAAAACAATTCAAGTAAGGAGAGAAAAGTAAATGTTAATTTCATTAAATTGGCTAAAACAATATGTAGATATAAAAGAAAGTATTGATGAAATAGCTAATGCACTTACTATGATAGGACAAGAAGTAGAAGCTATTGATATTCAAGGAAAAGATTTAGATAATGTCGTAATAGGGCAAATAGTTGAGTTTGATAAACACCCAAATTCAGATAGATTGACACTATTAAAAGTTGATATCGGAGAAGGAGAACCATTACAAATAATATGTGGTGCTAAAAATCATAAATTAAATGATAAGGTTGTAGTTGCTAAAATTGGAGCAGTGCTACCAGGAAATTTTAAGATAAAAAAGAGTAAAATAAGAGATATAGAATCTTATGGAATGTTATGTTCTGAGGCAGAATTAGGTCTTGCAAAAGAAAGTGAAGGAATAATAATTCTTCCAGAAGATGCACCAATAGGAAAAGAATATAGAGAATATGCAGGTTTAAATGATGTAATATTTGAATTAGAAATTACACCTAACAGACCAGATTGTTTATCTCATATAGGGATAGCAAGAGAGATTGCAGCTTACTATAATAGAAAAGTTAAATACCCTATGATAGAAATTACTGAAACTATTGAATCAATAAATACTATGGTAAAAGTGGATATTGAAGATAAAGAAAGATGTAAGAGATATATGGGTAGAGTGATTAAGAATGTAAAAGTTCAAGATTCACCTGCTTGGTTAAAATCAAGAATAAGAGCTATGGGACTAAATCCTATAAATAATATAGTTGATGTAACAAACTTTGTTATGTTTGAATATAATCAACCTATGCATGCTTTTGATTTAGATAAATTAGAAGGAAATATAACAATAAGAGCTGCTAAGGAAAATGAAAAAATTACAACTCTTGATGGAGTGGATAGAGTATTAAAAAATGGAGAGCTTGTTATAGCAGATGATGAAAAGGCAATAGCAATAGCAGGGGTAATTGGTGGACAAAATACTCAAATAGATAATGATACAAAAAATATATTTGTTGAAGTTGCATACTTCACACCAGAAAATATTAGAAAAACTTCAAGAGAATTAGGAATTTTTACAGACTCTGCTTATAGAAATGAAAGAGGAATGGATATTGAAAATCTTAGTACTGTAATGTCAAGAGCAGTATCTTTAATAGCAGAGGTTGCAGGTGGAGATATTTTATCAGAAGTTATTGATAAATATGTTGAAAAACCTAAAAGAGCAGAAATAACATTAAATTTAGAAAAATTAAATAAATTTATTGGAAAAAGTTTAACTTATGAAGAAGTTGGAAAAATCTTAACTCACTTGGATATTGAATTAAAACCATTGGGAGATGGAACTATGCTCTTAATTCCTCCTAGTTATAGAGCAGATTTAACAAGACCAGCAGATATATATGAAGAAGTTATTAGAATGTATGGTTTTGATAATATAGAAGCTAAAATACCAGTTATGAGCATAGAATCAGGAGAAGAAAATACAAACTTTAAAATTTCAAGAATAGTTAGAGAAATTTTAAAGGAAATGGGCTTAAATGAAGTTATAAATTATAGCTTTATACCAAAATTTACAAAGGAATTATTTAATTTTGGAGATGAAGTTATAGAAATAAAAAATCCATTAAGTGAAGATATGGCTATAATGAGACCTACTTTACTATACAGTTTAATAACTAATGTAAGGGATAATATAAATAGAAACCAAACAGATTTGAAACTATTTGAAATAAGTAAAACTTTTAAAAATCTTGGAGCAGAAAAAGATGGACTTGCTATTGAAGATTTAAAAATAGGTATAATTTTATCTGGAAGAGAAGATAAAAATCTATGGAATCAATCAAAAACAGACTATAATTTTTATGATTTAAAAGGATATTTAGAATTTTTACTTGAAAGATTGAATGTAACAAGATATTCTTTGACAAGATTAAAAAATCCTAATTTTCATCCGGGAGCGAGTGCTGAAATAAAAATAGGTGAAGATGTCATAGGAGTATTTGGAGAACTTCACCCTAATTTAGTAAATTATTTTGGTATAAAAAGAGAAAAATTGTTCTTTGCTGAACTTAACTTAACAAAATTGTTAAAATATATTAAAATAAAAGTAAATTATGAAAGTATTAGTAAATATCCAGAAGTATTAAGAGATTTAGCTATAACATTGGATAGAGATATCTTAGTTGGGGATATGATAAAAGAAATCAAAAAGAAAGTGGCACTTATTGAAAAAATAGATATCTTTGATGTATATTCTGGTGATAAGATTGATAAAGATAAAAAATCTGTTGCTATGAGCATAGTATTGAGAGATAAGAATAGAACTCTTACAGATGAAGATATAGACAAAGCTATGAATACCATACTTGAACTTATTAAAGATAAGTACAATGGTGAAATAAGAAAGTAATACTTTAAAATATATTTTAGGAGGGATAAGATGAAAAAATTATTAGCAGGTTTATTTTAGGTTCAGTATTGGCATTTGCAGCAGGTGAAAAGAGAGTTCCTATTGAAAAAATGGAACTTAATCAACAAACTTCAATGGTATATCTTCAAGGGCAACAAACTCCATTTACAGGCACAGTTGAAAAGAAATATGCCAGTGGAAAACTTGAAGCTACAATGGAATTTAAAAATGGAAAATTACAATTAGAAATTCCTTATAAAAATGGACAAGTAGATGGACTTGTAAAAAGATATGATGAAAATGGACAAGTAGTTGAACAAGCAACATTTAAAAATGGTCAAGAAGTAAAAACAAAATAAACTTTTTGTAAATAAATATTTGAGGGGATTATTTTTGTAATCTCCTTTTTATTTATATTAAGGAGTGACAAGATGAAAAAAGTATTATTAGGATTATTTTTGGTGGTTTCAGCTTTATCTTTTTCAGCAGAAAGAACTTTATCATATGAAGAAACATTTCTAGATAAAAAAACTGGAATAGTATATGCTATAGGTGAAGAAACTCCATATACAGGTATAGTAAAAAATTATAAAATTCCAGAAGGAAACAATGTTTTTGAAGGTAAAATTTCATTTAAAAATGGAATAATAGATGGAGTTGTTGAATTATATTATCCAAATGGGAAATTAGCAAAGATAGGTACATTTAAAAACGGAGAAACAAATGGTATACAAAAAGATTTTTATGAAAATGGTATAATAAAACTAGAAATTTCACATAAAAATGGTAAGAAGAATGGAATAGGGAAAAAATATTCAACTAAAGGGGTATTAATAGGGGAATTTCCATTTAAAAATGATGAGTTAGATGGACTAGTAAAACAATACAATGAAGTTACAGGTAAATTAGAGATAGAAGCTAATTATAAAAACGGAAAAGCTGAAGGTTCTCTAAGAGCATATTATCCAAATGGAAAACTAGAAAGTGAAGAAAAATATAAAAATGGTTTAAGAGAAGGTTTAACAAAATCATATTATGAAAATGGAGTTTTAAAAGAAGAAAGATTTTATAAGAATGATAAATTACAAGGAATAAGTAAAAGTTATTATCCGAATGGGAAACTTCAAATAGAAGCTAGTTTTAAAGAAGATAAACTAGATGGAATTTCTAAAGAATATGATGAAACAGGAAAAATAATTGATCAAACAACATTTAAAGACAATAAACAAATAGATTAATAAATTTAGGAGGAAAAGGAATGAAAAAAATAATAATAGGAGTATTTTTATTGATATCAGCCTTATCATTTTCAGCTGAAAGAGTAGTAAAAATGGAAAATGCTTATGTTGATGATAAAGGTATAGTATATGTTATAGGAGAAAAAATACCATTTACAGGTATAGTAGAAAACTATAAAGTGCCTCCTATTTCAGAAGGAGATAGTGTATTAGAAGGGAAAATTCCTTTTAAAAATGGAGTTGTAGATGGCGTTTCAAAGCTTTATTACCCTAATGGAAAAGTTCAAAATGAAAGTACTCATAAGAAAGGTGTACCAGATGGTGTATCTAAAACTTATTATGAGAATGGAAAATTGCTTGTAGAAGTAACTTATAAAAATGGTGTACAGGTAGGAGTGCAAAAAGATTATTATGAAAATGGAAAATTAAAAGTAGAACTTCCCTTTAAAAATGGAATTATAGAAGGTATTGCAAAGGTTTACTATCCAACTGGAAAATTAATGTCAGAGGAAAGTTACAAAAATGATCAATTAGATGGAATAGTTAAAAGATATGATGAAAATGGGAAATTAATAGAACAAGAAACATACAAAAATGGAGTACAAGTAAAATAAGATATATAATAGTGATGATGGAATAAAATTACATTTAAAAAGGTATAGAGATAAATAAATGAAAAAAATATTAATAAGTTTGGTCTATTTTTATTAAATAGTGCAAGAACCCCGTGACACAAGGCTAACTCCTTAACTTGTTAAGGGGAAATAATACCCAGTCGTGGGAGGTTCAGACTTGATAAGTATAGAAGAATATTAGTATGGTAAAGTCAAAAAAATTATTTGACAAATAAAAAAAATAGTATAAAATAAGCTAAATGCAATTAGTAGATTAATTGACAAAATAAAGGAGAGATTTAAATGATAGCAAAAAATGTTTTAAAGAAAGCATTTGTATTTTTAATTTTATCAGCAAGTTTTTTATCTTTAAATTCACAAGAGGTATTTGCAAATGTAGTAAGTGAACAAAATGAACTTGCTAGTAAACTTGTTAAAAATGTAAAAGAGGTTGGGAATGACAGATATTACAAAGGAGATTTTTATTCAGATGTTGGGACTTATCCAGAAGGAATGTTTCTTGTAGTAGAAAAACTTATAGAAAACTATATAGCGTTTGCTCATATGGGAGAAGCATCATATCTTGCACCAATAGGTCAAAAATTTGAAGAAAAAATAGATGGTCAAGTTGTAAAACGTTATATTGCAGTAAGCCAAAAGAAAAAGCGAGGGTATTATTGTATAGATATTTATGATGATTTAAATAGTCAGCCTAAAGCAACTCTTACAGCAAGACTTAATATAACAAAAAATAAAAATGGTTATTTTATAACTCCAAAAGATGATTTAACAATACAATATAAAGGAAAAACATATAAAAATCAAAATGCTTTAAATTTCTTAGGATTTTAGTTAAATTAGTAAAAGAATTGTACTTAGATATACTAGGTATAATTCTTTTTTAGGTTGTTTGTCAAATTTTTGACACTTTAATATAGATAATGAACTATTTATGAAATGTTACTGATTACTAACCTTATATACTCAGTTTCGTAAAAAATAATAAGGATTAACTCTTATTTTTTAAAGTCAATCCTTATTAGAAATCTAATCTTCATATCCATTAGGGTGATTTTTATGCCAGTTCCAAGCAGTCTCAATAATTTGTTCTAATTTATCATATTTAGGTTTCCATTTTAATTCATCAATAGCTTTTTTAGATGAAGCTATAAGTCTTGCAGGGTCTCCAGCTCTTCTTGGACTAACTTCTGCTGGAATAGGGTGTCCTGTAACTTTTCTTGTAACTTCTATAACTTCTTTTACAGAGAAACCCTCTCCATTTCCTAAATTAAATATTTGGCTATCTCCACCATTTCTTAATCTATTTAAAGCAAGATAATGTGCATCTGCTAAATCCATAACATGAATATAATCTCTTATGCAAGTTCCATCAGGAGTAGGGTAGTCATCTCCGTAGATAGATATTTTTTCTCTTTGTCCCAATGCAACTTGTAAAATTAATGGAATTAAATGAGTTTCACAAGTATGAGCCTCTCCAATTTCTCCACTTGGATATGCACCAGCAACATTGAAATATCTTAAAGCAGTATATTTTAAACCATAGGCATTAGAACACCATTTAAACATTTTTTCAACAGCTAGTTTACTTTCTCCATAAGGATTAGTAGGTTCTGTTCTGTCAGTTTCAAGTATAGGCATATTTTCTGCTTCTCCATAAGTTGCAGCAGTAGAAGAAAATACTATCTTATCAACATTATGATTTTTCATAACTTTTAATAGGCAAAGAGTACCATAAAAATTATTTTCAAAATATTTTAAAGGTTCTCCCACACTTTCTCCAACCAAAGAGAAAGCAGCAAAGTCTATAACCCCATCAATTTGATATTTTTCAAAAACTCTATTTAAAAATTCTTCATCTTTTAAATCTCCAAGCTCTAAATGTGCTCTCTCATCAACAGCATCAACATGACCAGTGATTAAGTTATCAACTACAACAACATCTTCATTTTTTTCTAATAAATATTTAACAACATGGCTACCAATATAGCCTGCTCCTCCACAAACTAATATAGACATTAAAACCTACCTCCAATATGATTTATAAATTTAAGAAAGGCATTCTTTCCTTTTTCATCTCTTTTAAATACTCCTGCATCTTCAAGAACTCTTGAAAATGTTAAACCAATTTCAACATTTAAAATATTTTCTAAGATTTTATTTACTGATAAATTTTTAATATTAGGATATTTATTTATAAAGGCTTTTAACCAAGCTAAATGTTTTTGAGTATCCTTATCTTCAAAGATTTTCTTTTCAAAATCTTCATCTTTTAAATATTCAGCAATCTTTATCATTTCAAATTTTAATCTTCCAGGTAAAACTGCAAGTCCCATAACTTCTATTAGCCCAATATTTTCTTTTTTAATATTGTGGTGCTGACTATGTGGGTGGAAGATACCTAAAGGATTAGCTTCATCAGTTCTATTATTTCTTAGAACTAAATCAATTTCAAAATAATCTCCTTTTCTTCTAGCAATAGGAGTTATAGTATTGTGTGGAGTTGAGTTTGTATAGGCAAATATTCCAACTTCTTCATCTGTATATTCTCTCCAAGCCTTTAAAATTTTATCTGCTAAATCAACCAAATCCTTCCTATTTAAAGATTTTAACCTTATAACAGACATAGGCCATTTTACTATACCTGCCTTTATATTAGGATATTCATCAAAAATAATTTCTTTTTCAATTTCTGACTTAGCCATAGGAAATTCATGATTTCCACCTTGATAGTGGTCATGGCTTAAAATAGAACCTCCAACTATTGGTAAATCAGCATTAGAGCCTATGAAATAATGTGGAAATTGATTTATAAAGTCTAATGTTCTTGAAAAAGTATCTCTATTTATTTTCATTTCTCTATGTTCTGAACAGAAGATTATTGCATGTTCATTGTAATAAACATAAGGAGAATATTGAAAATACCACCTTTCTTGCCCCAAAATCAAAGGGATAACTCTATGATTTTGTCTTGCTGGATGAGTTAAAGTTCCAGCAAAACCAACATTCTCATAACATAAAAGACATTTAGGATAATTTATTTGTGGCATATTTTTTTGCCTTTCAATTTCCTTTGGATCTTTTTCAGGTTTAGATAAATTTATAGTGATTTCTAAATCTCCATATTCTGTGGGACTTTTCCAATATAGATTTTTTTCTATTCTTTCAGTTCTGATATAGTTAGTCTTTTTAGAAAAATTATAGAAAAAATCAGTTGCTAATTTTATATTTTGTTGAGAAAGTTCCTTAAAAGTTTCTATAATCTCTCTTGGAAAAGCAGTAAATTTTCCCATAATTTCTGTATCAAAAATATCTCTATCTGTAACTCCATCTTCTATTATTTTTTGTTCAATGGCATAGTCACAAATTCTATCCAATATCTCTTGTGGATATTCTGGTATTTGACAATCTTCTTTTACATCTTGCCAATCTTTTAAATGCAGTAATGCCATTAATTCATTTCTAACAAGTATAACATCATCTTCTGTTATCAACGAATTTTTAAGAGCATATTTTATAAGTCTATTAATTAAAGAATAAATTTCCATTATTTTTTCCTTCCCTTTTTCTTTTGAATATATAAAATATGAATTACATTCCAGATTTTTTTAATTTTAGATAGGCTACTGCGACGTCCATTAATGTTGAAAGAGCATTTTGGAGCTCTTGAAACACTAATGGCTGGCAAGTAGCCAATAAAAAAATCTGGCTAGTAACGAACTATTTTATGTATCTTCCTGCTCCATTTCCAATATTTGCTATATAGAAACTAGCTTCTAAATCTGTTTTTTCTTTATATTTCTTTCCAACATTTTTTATAAAGCTATCAACATAGTCATTTTCAACTATGCTTACAGTACAACCACCAAAACCTGCACCTGTCATACGAGAACCAACAGTTCCCTTTTCTTCCCAAGCAGCTTCAACAAGGCTGTCAAGTTCTAAACCTGTAACTTCATAATCGTCTCTTAAAGAGATATGAGATTTATTCATTAATTTTCCAAATTCTGCAATATCATCTTTTTTTAGAAATTCAACAGCAACTTTAGCTCTCTCATTTTCAGTAACTGCATGAGTTGCTCTTTTTAATTGGTCTTCATCTGTTAAAAGATGTTTAACTTTTTCAAATTCTGCAACTGTTAATTCTCCTAAATATTTAATATTAACTCCATTTTTATTTAGAGTTTTAACTGCTGCTTGACAATCAGCTCTTCTTGCATTATATTTTGAGTCTGCTAAACCTCTTTTTTTATTTGTGTTAGCAATAACTATTGACATATTTTTTAACTTTACTGGAACATATTCATATTTTAAAGTGTTGCAATCAAGTAAGATAGCATTATCTTTTTTACCCATACCAACTGCAAACTGATCCATAATTCCACAATTTACCCCAATAAAATTATTTTCAGTTGCTTGACATATCTTAACCATTTCAATCATATTAACATCAAGTTTAAATAAATCTTTAAGTATAATAGCTGTTAAAACCTCAATAGAAGCCGATGAAGAAAGGCCTGCACCATTAGGGATATTTCCAAAAAATAGTACATCAAAACCAGTATCTATTTTATAGTTTCTATCTAAGAAAGTTTTTACAACTCCTTTTGGATAATTAGCCCAATCATCTTTTTTCTCATAGACTAAATTATCTAAGTTAAATTCAATAATACCTAAATTTTCAAAATTCTTAGAGTACATTCTAAAAATTTTATCTTCTCTTTTTTTGACAACTGCATAAGTTCCAAAATCTAAGGCACAAGGGAAAACAAAACCACCATTGTAGTCTGTATGTTCACCAATTAAGTTCACTCTACCTGGTGAAAAAAAAGTTTTTACTTCTCCACTGTATTTAAAAATTTCTTTGAAGTCTTTTATTAAATTTTCTAACATAAAAATCCCCTTCCAAAATAATATTGTAATTTATACTATTATATATCATTTTAAACAATTAATAAATAAAAAACTATATCTTTAATCTAAAATTTCAAATTAAAAATACAGTTAATAAAAATTATATTAAAATTATTTTAAAGTATTAAATTTTCTTGCTAATTTAGCATTTTTATCAGCCTTTTTTAGATACATTTGTATTTTATCTTATTTTGCTATATACTATCATTAAGTTACATATTTATAATTTTTTAATGTTTTAAAAATTACCAATTTAACCATTATATAACTTTTAATAATGAAAATAAATTTAATTTTTTTAAAGAGAGAAGGAAATTAATTATGGGATATAGATACGATTGTTCTAAATGTAAAATTAGATGTGATGGAAAAAGTTTAGGAGTTTACAATTTTAAAAATGATGTTGAATACTCTGAACATTTTGAAAATGAGATAATAAATAAACTTTGTAAAAGAAATTGTTATGCTAAAAAAACAGAAAAAGATGGATATCCAGATATAGAAGTATATATATCTAAAAATGGAGCACTTAAATGTTATATTGAAGTAAAAGCACAGCGTAGAACATTTATGAGTGTAGAAAAAATTTTACCTAATAGTGATTTAATTCCCTCTGAAACAATGGCACTCAATCTATCAGATCTTCTTCGTTATTTTGATATTGCTAAAAGAGAAACAGTTCCTATATATATTTTGTGGGTTTTAAGTAATAGGCCATGTGCAGTAGATAATGATAAAGTTAAATATTTTTATCAAAAGGTTGATATATTGGAAAGAATATATAATAAATATAGGAATACTCGTACTTTTAGAAGAAAATCTGGAGTAGGAGATGTTGTAAATGGGGAACATAAAGGAGTTGTTGTTAATTATCATTTTAGTTTGTCAGAGTTAAAAGAAATTAAAATATAATAAAAAAGGATTGTTACAAATATTTTCATTTTAATAGTTTGATTTGCAACAGTCCTTTATTTTTTATTTTTCCTTTTATATTTTATAACATTGTATTTATAATCAACATCAATACAGAGAAAACTCCCATAATTCCCATCAGTGGTAAAATATATTTAAGCCACTTATCAAAAGTAGTTCCTGCCATTTCTAATGTTACTAAAATTAAGCCAGTTGGTGTGATAAAAGACATCCAACCTTGACCCCAGTTATATGCATTGATTACAACTTCTCTTGATAGACCAACTGTATCTGCAAGTGGAGCCATAATAGGCATAGAAAGAACAGCCAATCCAGAAGATGATGGAATAAAAAATCCTAAGAAAGAGAAGATTATTAACTGTGCAACAGCAAATGTACCTTTGCTCATACCTGCAACAAATTCAGTTGAATAGTATAATAAAGTATCAGATATAAAACCATTATCCATTACTATATTGATAGAACGAGCTAAACCTATTGTTAGAACAACTCCAACTAAGTCTCCTGCACCAGCTATAAAAGTATTAATAGCCTCTTTTTCTGATAGTCCAGAAAGAAACATAATAACAACAGCCACTCCTAAGAATAGTGCTGTCATTTCTTCAAACCACCATCCACCAAGAGAAACTCCCCATATTAAAACAGGAAATGCTAAGGCGAATATAAGTAAACAAAGTTTTCTTCTCCAAGTAAATTCTTTCTCTGTGTTTGAGTCATATTCTCCTAAAAATCTTCTGTGTATTTCTTCTTCATCAACATAGACATAAGATTTTGTTTTGTCTTTTTTTACTTTTTGAGCATACCAATACATATATGCCAAAGTAATTATTGAAGCTAAAATTAAAGTTATTATTCTAAATGTTAGTCCTTCTGTGAATGAAATTCCTGCTGCATTAGATGCAATAACAGTAGCAAATGGATTGACAGTTGAGAACATTGTTCCAATAGATGAACCCATATAAATTGCAGCAATACAAGTTAATACATCAAAACCACTTAATAAAAAGATAGGCATAAGAATCGGATAGAAAGCAATAGTTTCTTCAGCTAAACCAAAAGTTGTTCCTCCTAAAGTTGTCAATAGGAAAACAAGAGTTACTAATAAAAATTCTTTTCCTTTAGTTCTTTTTGATAAGGCTGCCATTCCAGCATCAAAAGCTCCTATTTTATTAATAATTCCTATAATTCCTCCAAGGACAAGAACGAAAAGCATAATATCAACTGTATCCATTGAACCAGTAACTGGTGCTTTAATTATATCCAAAAAGCCTTGTGGACGTTGTTCAATTCTTTGATAAGTGCCAGGAATAGCAATAGGTTTTTTTATAACTCCTTCAGTAAATTTATTTAAACTTAATTGAATTTGAAGTCTATCTAAAACTTCTTGTGTTGCAGGCTCTGTTGTTACATTATTGTCATGATCTGTAATGACAAACTCATTTGTGCTATCATCATAAGTTAATCTTGAAAATTGACCTGATGGAACTATGTAAGTTAAAGCAGCAGCCAAAACTAAAATAATTGCTAATACCGTGAATGCACTAGGGAAACCCCTTTTTTTCTTTTTATTTGTAGACATTTTCAATAGGCTGTTATATATTTTTATAACAGCTTCACACCTCCTTATAATTATTCCTAACATAATTATATATTTTTTAATACTAAAAATCAATAAAAAATTTATTATTATAACTATTTATTCTATTTTAAATCATTAATATTGTACAAAAAAATAGAATAGTTGTATAAATATTTTTTCTTTTCTTAGAAATTTTGTGTTTTATAATAGTCAAAATTTTATAAATAAAAAACTGTATCTTTAATCTAAAATTTTAAATTAAAAATACAGTTATTAAAAATTTTATTAAATAGTTCTCACTATACGAAAACCTATAATTTCACAACCATTCGTACTCTTATTGTCCCAACGTTCAAAACAAGAAGAATCAATGGAAGAACAAAAATCAAAATTAGCCCAGGAACCTCCTCTTATTCTTCTTGTAGGAATAGTGGAATCAGTATCTTCATATATATATAAATCACCATCTGGTATAAATTCATCTTCTGCTGTATCATAGCACATTTCCCAAATATTACCACTACAATCATAAAGTCCTAATTGATTTGGATTTTTAGTACCTACATTTTGAGTTTCACCATTTGAAATTTTATCATACCAAGCCACTTCATCTACATTATCACTTCCAGAATATTTATAGTCAAATGTTCCTTTATCAATAGCTACTTGTCCACCTCTAGCAAACCATTCCCATTCAACTTCTGTTGGCAATCTAAAGCCTTCTGTCTTTTTAAAATCTGCTATATCAGGATTGCTTTTTTCTCCATCTAATTGATTTATCATTAATATTCCTTTTTTACTTAAATCATAGACAGGTTCTAAATTGTACTTCTCACTTAATTTATTACAAAACTCTAAGGCTTCCCACCAAGTAACACTATCAACAGGTTTATATATTCCCTCAAATTTTGAAGGATTATAGTTCATAACTTCTAGCCACATTTTTTGGGTTGTTAGATATCTACATACTTCTAAATCAAAAACTTTTTTTTCATCATCTGTAAAACAAGGTGTGTATTTCCCACCTTTTACAAATATCATATCTTTAAATTTACTTCTCATTATTTTTATTTCCTTTTAATTTTTTATTTATAAAAATAGCACCTATTGACATAGGTAGTATTTCTATTCCTTATTTCTCTTTTTCAATTTTGACATTATTATTGGAGAAAATAATGAGAAAAGAGTTAAAAGCAATAAAACTTTTGAAACTGTACTTTGGAATAAAATTGAATAACTATTATGATTTAAAATAAGTGATCTTCTAAGTCCAGATTCACCAATTGGTCCTAAGATTAAAGCTAAAACTATTGAAGCAGAGTTTAACTCAAATTTTTGAACAAAGTATCCAATTATACCAAACACAAACATTACCCATACATCTGACATTTGATTGTTTATAGCATAAGAACCTATTACACTTAGAGAAAATATAAGAGGTATTAAATAACTATCAGAAACTCCTGATACTTTTGCAAATAATTTAGAACCAAAAAGTCCTAAAATTAGCATAAATATATTAACAATAACAAATCCTGCAAAGAAAGTATAAGTTATTTTTCCATGAACAGTAACTGAACCTCTCACGACTGACACCCTACGAGTGCTAGAGTCGCGAGGTTCTTAAGT
>ENA-OPSG01000482-OPSG01000482.1-human-gut-metagenome-genome-assembly--contig:-NODE-482-length-25585-cov-6.492166_pt1 | contig 25585 bp, 20 predicted proteins | sample MGYA00241454_ERZ501900 | MGnify/ENA primary metagenome ERZ501900 (study PRJEB25962, sample SAMEA2042225) | human gut metagenome | biome: human gut; feature: human-associated habitat; material: faeces... | reverse complement strand
CTTTGTCAAACAGCTTCACTTGGTTGCAAGACAAGAAAACGTCAGCCCATTCTTCAAGCCAAGTTCCGCCCCAACCGTAGGAACCGAAAAGAATTACTTTTTTACCGGATAATTTTGGTTCCAAAGCTTCGTAGAATGGTTGGAATTCCATTTCTTCCAACTGTTCGGCACCCATATCGGCACAACCTAAAGCCAATTTGTCAAAAGCTGCCGCTTCATCAGCGGAAATTTCAGACACGGATTTTACTACTACTTCTTGACCTGCATCGGCGATGCCTTTGCCGATTGCTTCTGCCATTGCTTGCGTGTTACCTGTACCAGACCAATAAATTACACCAATCATGTGATTACCTCCTACTAGCATGCCGTTACGGCTACTAAAGACTCTAATTGTTTACCATTTAAAAGCTGGGTATGACAGTAATTTCTGCATGCCCGAAAACAGTGAAACGAATGCATGGCGGACATAGGATTGCCATAGACTTTCCATTCGCCGCAAAGCTTATAGCCTGCGCCTTTCATACGAATAAAAGAGCGTACATCGTGCAACGGATAGCCTAAGAACAAACCGATTTCATGAGGAAAATCCATCCGTTCTTCCAAACGACCTTTTAAACGTTCAAACCATGTTTCTAAAGATTCCGTCGGCAAATAACCGTAGAGTTTTAAAAACGCGACATGTTCGGGACGACGTAAATATTCCTCCAACATCCGTTTGCGGAACACCAACAATAATCTTCGCCGATCGCAATGACACAGTTCGTAAAAGAACAAGCCGCGATCATTAAATTTCTCATTATACGCCGACAAAGCCGTTGTCAAATGCAAATCCATATCTCGTGGAATGGCCACAAGATTCGCCACCTTGATTCCCCGTATTGCCGGCGCACAATGATAACCGATAATAGAATCTATTTCGCTTACCATAGTTCACCTTGCCTCTCAATGTTTTCAGGAGAACACTTGCTCTCAAGGCTGTCATACTAGTAAATCCGGATTTATGAACAGTAGCTTTACCAAGCTGCTGTGACTTGGTTTAAAAAATAATTAAGCTAACTATCTTCTTAATTCATCATACAATCAAAGTGCTCTTCTGTCAATATAATTGACAGTTATTTTCAATTATGAATTTTAAGCAAAAAACCTATAGCTTTCACTTAAACGATGTTTATCGATATGCAATATAAACCTACAACCTTTGTAAAAACAAAGAGGATGGGGTTATCTTTATTGTATACCGCATCCTCTCTAAAAACGGTAGCCATGGCTACATTAAGGCTCCATTCGGACAATTATTTTGAGAAAATAACTCAAAATATATTTTAAATTACCATCAAATACCAAACAGTAAATTGATTACTTCAACTTGCTCATGAACTTTTCGTTGTTAATGACAAAGCGTTCATGCGTGCCTTTACCAATGCAAATATCCCCTTCATAGGTGGCTACTTTGTAACTGATTTTACGTCCATCCACAGCCGTAACTTCCGCTTCAGCGCGGATTTGAGCACCCACAGCCGACGCCTTATCATGAGAAATGCTGAGTGAAATTCCTACCGTACCGTCACCGGTCGGTAATTTGCCGGTTAACGCAGCAACAGCCGCCTCTTCCATAAGTGCGCACATAGCCGGCGTAGCAAATACTTCAAGGGCACCGCTCTTCATTGTTTTGGCAATATTCTGCTCATTAACAACAACTGTTGCCTCGCCTTTTAGACCAACCTCTACACTCATATTAAGTCCTCCTATTCCCCTACCTAATCAATGCGTCTAAAAACCAACGTACCAATTTCTAAAATCACAACCGCCACGAAAATTTGACAAATATATCGATAACAACAACTTCCGCCGCGGATACAATTGTGAAATCATATTACAAACAGTATACTACATTTCAAGTGTACCTGCTGAAAATTGTTACTAAAATGCAAAAGGTCGCCCCTTTCGGGACGACCTTTGCAGCGAGTATATAAACTTAACCTTTTTTAATCGCAAATCACTTGTAATCTCAATTAGCAGGAAATGATTAAAGGTTCCGCAATTAAAGGCTCGGTTACCGCCAAATTTTATACGAATGCTTATTTAATAAAGCTTACGTGTTTGTAGATTTCTTCCAATGCTTTTTCTTTGGATTCGTTGTATTCCACTTTCTTCTGTTCGAACCAGTTATTGCCATAGGTATCGATAGATACGATCAAAGGACCGAATTCTTTAACACGGCAAGTCCATAAAGTTTCAGGCATCCCCAATTCTTTCCAGTTAGCCTGTTCGATTTCTTCTACTTCCGTAGCAGCTAAAACGGCATTACCGGCCGGGAATACTAAATGCAAAGCTTTAAATTCCTTACAAGCTTTCTGAGTGCCGGGGCCCATACCGCCTTTACCTACGATAAGGCGAACACCGGTGTGTTTTACGAAATCGTATTCGAATTTTTCCATACGCATACTGGTTGTAGGACCTACGGAAATCATTTCATATTTACCATTCGCTTCGTCGATAGTTTTTACAATCGGGCCGGCGTGCAAAATGGCACCGTTGCGCACGTCAACCGGCAATTCACGACCGTATTCAATCAAACGACGATGAGCTACGTCACGGCAAGTTGTAATAAGACCTGTTAAATAAACGATATCACCGGCTTTAATACCTTCTAAGTCTTCTGCGGAAATTGGTGTAGTTAAGATTTTCTTTTCCATTAGTATTTCACCCCACTATGCGACAAAACAGTACACTTACCATCTTTGGTAAACACTAAATGACCACGACGATGATTCCAGCAACCAACGTTAACGGCTACACTCAACACGGAAGGATGACGAGTACCGTTTTCGATATTAACACCCATTACGGATTTGTCACCGCCCATGCCTTGAGGTCCCAAATGAAGGGCATTGATACCGTCTTCCAACAATTGTTCCATATAGGCTGCGTTTTTATTAGGATTATGAGTACCTACCGGACGCATAATCGCTTTCTTGGAGTATAAAGCTGCTGTTTCGATGGAAGTAGCAATACCTACACCTACCAATAATGGAGGGCAAGCATTCAAACCATAAGAAGTCATCAAATCGAGTACGAATTTAGCAACCCCTTCGTAACCTTCGCCCGGCATTAAAGTTTTACCGCTGCCCGGCAAGGAGCAACCGCCGCCGGCCATGTAAGGATAAATTTCTACATCATCACGATCAGGGATGATATCCCAAAGAATGTACGGAGCCGTTAAGCCGATATTTTTCTTCGTGTTGAATTCGTCAAAAGTTTCTACGCAGTTATGACGTAACGGAGTTTCCTGCGTAGCTTGATAGGTAGCATCACGCAAAATAGTTTCCAATTCGCCAATCAACGGGAAGTTGGCACCGCATTTTACCCAGTATTGCAACACGCCTGTATCCTGACAGGATGGACGGCTCAATTCTTTAGCCAATTCCATATTCTTATGCATCGTGTCATAAATTGTTTTAGCTAACGGATTTTTTTCGTCCGCTGCCAATTCTTTCAATTTAGCTTCAACATCATCCGGCAATACTTTAGAGAAATAGCCCACAAAATTCGCAAGTATTTGAGTCATTTCCTGACTCTGCTGTTTCTTATCCATACATATCCTCCTTTTAAATTACGGGATTTACCGATCCCAAATACAATCTGTACATATAGAATTTATTTATCAAAAACTGTTTTATCATGGATAAAACAGGAAGAAAATCGGTAATAAAATAAGTGAAGTGATCATTGCTAAGATTAAGTAAGGACCACCGACTTTTACATAGTCCATAAAACTGTACCCGGCTACATTATACACCATTGTATTCGGCGGACAACCGATTGGTGTAGCAAAAGCTACCGAACCGCCGATAACAGTGGCCATAAGAACCGCTTTTGGATCGGCACCCACCTGCTGTGCCAACGCTAAACTGATTGGCACTAATAAAGCCGTGGTAGCCGTATTGGACATAAACTGAGTCAATACAGCGGCGATACAGAAAACAACGGCCAAGAGCATAAATGGTGAAGGATTATCACCAAGACTTTGAATAATCGTATCCGCAATCAGGGCTCCGGCACCGGTTTTAACCAAAGCCTGTGCCAAGGCCAAGGAACCTACAAAAAGTAAAATCGTTTTCATATCAATGGCCGTAACCGCTACTTTTTCGGAAATTGTGCGTGTTGCTACAAGGAACAAGGCTCCAATCCAAGCAATAACGTGTAGTTTAATGCCTAACTGCGATTCAAAAATCATACCAAGTACAGTGGCAATCAAGGTGCCGGCGGCGAATACTTTGCGCCACATGGCAACTTTACTGTAATCGGCATCAGTTGTATATTCGGCGGCCGGTGTATGCGTCGGCTCTTCCGGCAATAACTTATGACCGATTAACGCAAAGTATATAATACCTACAATTAATACCGGCAAACCTACTAAGGCGTAGTCAAAGAAGGCGAAGGCCAAATTCTGCTGGGCCAAACCGGATTGAGCAATCATATTGCCCGGTGAACCGATGAGGCTCACATTACCGCCGGCCGATGCTGCAATTGCTAACGGCATCAATAACTTAGTGGCTTTAATGCCGGTTCGTTGCACAAGGCCCATAGCGAGCGGAATCAATACGGCTGTCGTCCCCGTATTGGATAAGAACGTAGACATGAGGCCTGTAATACACATAACGGCTATGATTAATTGACGTTCTGTTTTGGCAAAACGGTTAATTAAACCGCCTACCGCATGGGCCACGCCCGTATCAAAAAAGGCAGCGCCCACTATGAACATAGCCATAAAGAGCAATACATTGGAATCCACAAAACCTAAGAATGCTTCTTTCGGTGTCAAAACACCGGTCAAGGTCAAGCAAACGGCTACCGTCATAGCGGTTATGGACAATGGGATTTTTTCCCACACGAACATGATAATGGCAAAAACTAAAAGAACTAGGGTTACAATAACACCCTCCATACTTGTCTCCTCTCATACACTACTTCGTATTGGTGATACTGTGAATGCATTCGTTACTTTCATTATACGTATCTGCCATAAATCAGCTATCCAAATTACGCTATGAAAATTATTATCAACTATCTGTATTTTCTACACTTTGTTATATGCTGTTATTGCATTTGATATAAAAAAACGACCGAACTCCTATAAACAAGAGTCGGTCGTATAAAGCATTCAGTGCAATATTCTAATTAATATTTTAATTCAAAAATATAAAATAACACCCAATCCCACTTTTTTTAGATAGCCTATTTTATTTGTCCAAAACATCATCAAGCACAGCCAAAGCAATCCGTAATTGCTCACGTGCAGCCTGCAGTTCATCTGTATCAGTGTTTACACCCAATTCACCGGCCGGTGCTTTTTTATCGGCAGCATTCGTCGTATCACCATCAGATGCTGCCGTATTTACAGCTGTATAGACGGCCAGACGTTCGTTAATGCCCGCATCATCCACGGCAATATATTCCTTCCAATTATCTATCATCGTCTGACGCTCCACCTTACCGGCAATGCGACGATATTCGGTAGGTGTCGTATGAAAATGTTTACGGAAAGCCATATTAAAAGCCTTTACGTCAGAGAAGCCGCATTCATTGGCAATATCTACGATTTGCTGCTTCGTATTGACCAATTGAACAGCCGCTTCACGGAGCCTCATACGAAGTACATAAGACTTGAAGGATATGCCTAACTGCCGTTTAAAAAATTGTGATGCATAACTTTCCGTATATCCACCAATGGCAGCAATTTCGCCCAGCGTCAACTGTTCTTTGTAATGATTGTCGATATAAGTAATCATCTTTTCAAATGTAGCCGCCTGTTGCAAAGCCACCGGATTGCCTTGCGGTATATAAGCCACGGGCTTTAAAATCTCAATTAAACGATGTAATATGTCTAAAAAAATAGTTTCCACGCCTAAATCCGGCTCATCGACGACCGTAATTTTCTCTGCATTACTCGCATCATGTTTGGCCAACTGCCGCATCAATTCACTGAGTCGCTTACGCAGATTGTCATACACCGAATCGTGCCGAGTCACATCATCAGTGGCCAAAAAGAAAGACGACTGCCGAAACACGCGATCATATTGCGCCAGCATTTGCGGATGTAAATGTAAAACCATGGCTATCGTATCAGGTTCCAACGCTAAGGTAGCATGACCGCATTGCGGCGGCAACATGATAATATCATCGGGGCCCAAATTCGTATATTCACTGTCATGGCACACTTCCACCCCACCCTGTAACACCATAAGCACTTCAATTTCAGGATGCCAATTATAATGATAGGTGCCGATACGATAAATGTATTGGCTGAAGGCTATGTGCCCATGTTGATATAAAAAGTTATAAAACTGCACGGTACCTCCTACTTCGTTAATCGTTCATAACAAGGACAAGTTATAATATGGTCATTAATCATACCGATAGCCTGCAAAAAGGAATACACAATTGTAGGACCTACAAAAGTAAATCCCCGTTTTTTCAAGTCCTTACTGATCTGTTCCGCCAACGGTGTCATGGCCGGCACATCCGCCTCAGTCTGCCAATGACCGACTATGCTCGCTCCATTGGTGTACGCCCTAATATAAGCATCAAAAGAACCGAACTCAGCCTGGATTTGCTTAAAAGCCACAGCATTTTTTCTAAGAGATGCTATCTTAAGTCGATTACGAATAATATTCGGATTCTCCAAAAGTTTAGCTTCTTTGACCGGCGCTCATTGCTTCATCGGTCAGGCGTTCCGTTATTCTTGTGAAAAGCTCTGTCCCGTCCAGTTCCGTCATGACCTTTCCGGCGTGTCGCATTTCCTCATCGGATGGTGATTCCTTCCATATGGTGTGTACTGCCATGTCAATATCCTCGAAGCTACTTCCCGAAGCCTGCTTTTTGTCATCCGTACCGGGATTTCTTCCTGTTCGGAGATCAGGACGGATGGCCGGACAATGATTCCTACGAAGGCTGGTGGGGACATAACACGCTGCCGAAGCTGAACTATGAGGGATCGGAGAAGCTGTACCAGTATGTGCTGGACATCGCGAAACGCTGGCTCTCCCCGCCATACTCCATCGATGGCTGGAGACTTGACGTGGCGGCGGATCTCGGGCATTCACCGGAGGTGAACCACCGGTTCTGGAGAGATTTCCGGAAGACGGTGAAGGAGGCGAACCCGGACGCGCTGATCCTGGCGGAACATTATGGGGACGCTTCAGACTGGCTTTCCGGGGATCAGTGGGACACGGTGATGAATTACGATGCGTTCATGGAGCCGGTCTCCTGGTTCCTCACAGGCCTTGAGAAGCACAGCGAGCGGAAGGATGAGCACCTGCTCCACAACAGCCAGGCGTTTATGTGCTCCATGCTTTCCAATATGAGCCGGATGCAGACGGGATCGCTCTACGCGGCGATGAATGAGCTTTCGAACCACGATCACTCGAGATTCCTTACGAGAACGAACCGCGTGGTGGGACGGCTTTATAAGCCGGAGGACGCTGAGAACGCGGAAAAAGGCATCAATTACGGAACATTCCGCTCCGGCGCCCTGATCCAGATGACATGGCCGGGGGCTCCGACGATCTATTACGGGGATGAGGCCGGTGTCTGCGGCTGGACAGATCCGGACAACCGGAGAACGTTCCCGTGGGGAAAGGAAGATCTGGAGCTCACGGAATTCCACCGGTATCTGACGGGGATCCGGAACAGGACTTCTGTGTTCAGGCGGGGGGCGTTTAAGCCGCTGTTGGCGGAGAACGGCATGATCGCCTACGGAAGGTTTGACGCAGACGAGCAGGGAGTCGTCGTGGTGAACAGCGAGGACTATGCACAGAGAGTCCGGATCCCGGTATGGGAAGCGGAGGTGACCGCAGATGCCATGGTCCGTGTGATGCTCACGGACGCGAAGCGCTACAATGTGGGAAGCCTGAAATACCCGTTGGTGGATGGTGTGATGGAAGTGGAGCTTCCGGGAAATGGGGCGATGATCTTTATCGCGCGGAGTTCTAGGCAGGATGATGAAAAAATTGCTTGATTTTTGAATTAATGTATGGTATCATTTTGACTTGTCAGAATGATATGGGCGGATTCCCGAGTGGCCAAAGGGGACAGACTGTAAATCTGCTGCAACTTGCTTCGGTGGTTCGAATCCACCTCCGCCCATTAAATAGGTATTGATTTTTCGATATTTATTTTGTATAATTAAAAAGCATCGTCGCGGGGTGGAGCAGTCTGGAAGTATGCCGGCATGCACCAGGTAATCCGTCCCGACGGGCTGTACCGTGCGGTGACCGCTTTCGGGCTGTACCGCTGGCATATCCTTGACCCGGTACGCTTCGACAAGGACCTGAAGGTCACGATACAGGATTTGGGATGGCGTCATGACGGACGCTACAACAACCAGAAGTCGGATATCTCGTCGACCACTTTCTGGTACCAGGCCGAGCCGCATGCCAAATTCCCGGCTTTGCCGAGCAAGGACGATTTGGAAATTCCAAGATGGTAAAATTGGGTATACCCGATATTTAAAATTACGTTGTTTTTTTATTAACTATTAAATCAAAGTATTATGAGGATTTCTTTTAAAAGGAATGGTTTCATAGCATTGGCATCAATGCTATCATTTGCAGTGTATGCAGGGGATAATTTGCCCCTTGCAACCGCTGCATCGGGGACAAATGGATCTATTCAAGTATCTGAGCATGGCGTAGATACTTCTAATGAGATTCAACAAGCGAGAGTAATACAAGGAACAGTTCTGGAAGAAGGGACTAATGAACCTCTTATTGGGGTAAATGTTGTCGTTAAAGGAACTACTATAGGTACAACTACTGATGTGGAGGGAAAATATTCGATAAGAATACCTTCTGATAATGCTGTGTTAGTCTTTTCTTATATTGGTCAAAAAACAGAAGAATATTCTGTTAAAGGCTTGAAATCTTTGGATGTTATTATGAAAAGTGATGCTACGATGTTGTCTGAAGTCGTTGTATACACTGGTTATATGACTCAGAAAAAAGCTGACTTAACCGGATCGGTTGCATTGGCGGATTCAAAAGACATCAAGAAGACTTCCGCTAACGTTATGAAAGCTATGCAGGGTAAGATGGCCGGTGTGAAAATTAGCAACAATGGCGGTAATCCTGCAGAAGATATAGGCATTCAAATTCGTGGTCTTTCTTCTTTGTCTGGAGCTGTTACTCCATTAATTGTATTGGATGGTATGCCAGCTGAAGGTCTGAATCTACGTGACATAAATTCAGGAGATATTGAATCTATTCAGGTATTGAAAGATGCTGCTTCTGCCTCAATTTATGGTGCACGTGCTTCTGGTGGTGTGATTTTAGTCCAAACTAAAAAAGGTAAAGCTGGTAAGACTACCATTGACTATAATGGTAGTGTTTCTGTAAGTTCTATAATAAATAGACCGGAAATGATGAACGCCACAGAATGGGGTACTGCTGCCTTCCGCGCTGCTGCTTATGATGAGTGGGCTTATGGTTCAGGCCTATTATTACCCAATGGCTTTGAGTATGAGTATCATAGAGGTGATAATGGAATGCTGGTATTGGATAATATGAAAATGAAAGAATATTTGGATAATAATCAATTGGTAAAAGCAACTGATACAAATTGGATGGATGAGATTTTCCGTACAGCAGTTTCTACAAATCATCAGTTGACTATTTCTAATGGTTCGGATAAAGCTAAAAGTTTGTTTTCATTAGGGTATACTAACAACCAAGGTACACAAATTCATTCTTTTTTCAAACAATATTCTGTACGTGCTAATACGGAATATAGTTTGATTAAAGATCGTTTGAAAGTAGGAGAAAACTTAGCTATTTCTTATTTGCAGTATAAAAGTCAATGGGAAACCTTTTTGGCTATGATTATGCCACCTATGGTTCCTGTTTATGATGTAAATGGTAATTGGGCAGGACCTGCAGGACTTGATGATTTTGATAATCCAGTACGTAAAATGACTATGGGTAAAGATAATATCAATAATTATGTGAAAATTATTGGTAATGTTTTTGCAGACCTGAATATTTGGAATGGTATATCTGCTAGAACTCAGTTTGGTATAAATTATGGTAACTCTTATAGTAGAACAGTAGATGGGGCTTATGTGGAGACAGGTTTTAGAGGCAATGATAAAAATTATGTAAGAAATAACCAGTCCCATCCGTTAAATTATGTATGGACTAATACTTTGTCCTATAATAAAAGTTTTGGAAAACACCATATTGATGCTGTATTTGGTAGTGAGTTTACCCGTTATGTACAAGAAGGTTTTTATGCAAGTAGAGAAGGACTTTATTTGGAAGATCGTGATTTTGCCGGTCTTAGTGTTGCTACCGGTGATGAAATTGATGTAAGTAGTTCTGCTGATGAATATACTTATTTCTCTCTTTTTGCTAAGGCCAATTATTCATATGCTGGTAAATATTTGTTGTCTGCAACTGTACGTCGTGATGGTTCTTCTTTGTTTGGTGTCAATAATCGTTATGGTGTATTTCCTGCATTTTCTGCTGGTTGGAGAATTAAGGATGAAGCTTTTATGGAAGATGCGGACTGGTTGTCTGATCTGAAAATTCGTTTCAGTTGGGGTACGAATGGTAGTGTACAAGGATTACCTCGTGGTTACACAACTACTCCATTTACTACTAATTATTTTGATACTGCATATCCTATTAAGGGACAAGCAACCGGCGCTTTGCAGTCTGGCTATAGAAGAACTTGGATTGGTAACCCTGATTTGAAATGGGAAACAACCAAACAAACAGACTTCGGCGTTGACTTTGGATTTTTCAATCAACGTTTGACTGGTTCTTTTGACTATTACTATAAGAAAACAAATGATATCTTAGTCCAGACTCCATATATCGCAGCAATGGGTGAAGGTGGTGAACCTTGGGTTAATGGTGCTAGTATGAATAACCAAGGTGTAGAATTTACAGTATCTTTCAAGAGTGACCCCTCCAGTGAATTCCAGTGGGCTGTTAGTGCCAATATTGGAACATACAAAACTGAATTGACTGACCTTCCTTCCAATGTAATCAATAAGTATGCTGGTGATGGTGTACACGATTTGATTTTAGGACGTTCTCCAAATTCTGCTTATGGTTTGGTAGCTGATGGTATTTTCAAAACTCAAGAGGAAGTTGATGCTCATGCAGACCAGCCAGGTAAAGCAGTTGGACGTATTCGCTACAAGGATTTGGATGGTGATGGTGTAATCAATGAAACATATGATAGAACTTGGATAGGTTGCTATGACCCGGATTTCTTTGGAGGTCTTAATTTTGATTTCGCTTATAAGGGTTTTGATTTGAACTTGTTTTTTGAGGGTATGTTCGGTAATGATGTAAATAGTGACTGGAAGAAAGAGAGTGATATTTGGCTTTTCACCAATCCTGCATGGAAAAATCATGCAACTCGTATGTTGGGCGGTTGGTCACCTGACAATCCGAATTCTGATATTCCGGCTATCTCGAATAATACTGCCAATCAAGAACAAAGATTCTCTTCTTGGTTCATAGAAGATGGTTCATACATTAAGTTAAGAAATATTGAATTGGGTTATACATTTCCGACTAAGCTTATCAAAAAAATGCATATGAGTAATCTGCGTTTGTATGCTGCTGCATACAATGTATTTACTTTGAAGAAGTTTTGGGGAGATGACAAATATACAAGTTTCGATCCAGAAAGACCTTCTTATCATTATCTGACACCATTTACTTTCAATTTCGGTATCAATGTTTCTTTTTAAATTTAATTAATAAATTATTATGAAAAGCAAATATATAACTTTATCAATTGCTCTATGCTCTATATTAGGAGTCAGCAGTTGTGATTCATATTTGGATATCAATCCTAAACAAGTTCTGGACCAAAATATACTTAACAAACCTAGCGATATAGAAGGTTTTGTCACAGCAGCCTATGCCCGTATGTGTGAGATGGGGTCATTGGATTCCTCTCCTTATATGTATTGGTGGAGTGGTTCTATGCGTTCGGATGACTGCTACAAAGGTGGTGGTGGTGTTGCTGATGCTGTAGGTTCTTTTGGTAACATATCGCTTTTTACTTATGTAAATCCTAATACTGGTGCATTGGATGGTACTTGGTATAATTCTTATCAAGTTATCCAAAGATGTAATACAGCAATTCAAAGAATGGCAAATTTTACGGAAGAAGAGTTACCTAATAAGAATAGTTTTATGGGTGAGATGCTCTTTATCCGTTCATTTACGTTGTATCGTTTGAAAAAACTTTGGAAATATGTACCCTATATTGATGAGAATGTAGTAGGTATGTCAGATGCTTTTGAAGCAGTGCCTAACCGTGAATTGGATAAAGGGAATGATCTCTACTTATGGCAACGTATTCTTGATGATTTTAAGAAAGCTGAAGAATTATTGCCTTTGGATCAGATGGATAAAGGCCGTGTAAGCCGTAATGCTGCTACTGCTATGGTTGCTAGGACAATATTAAATATGGCTTACGAACAGGATGACCGTCATCAGGTGATAAATATCAATAAGGAATTACTTGCAGAAGCTTTGCCTTATATTGATAAAATTATTGATCAAGAAGGTGGTCGTTTAGGTTTGGAATCTGATTTTGGTAATAACTTTTTGGTAGAGTATGATAATGCTACTAAAGAATCCATTTGGGAATTACAATTTGCTCTTGATAATAATTTTCATACAGCAGGTCGATTTAATCGCGCTGAAGGTTTGAATCATCCATGGATGTGGCCCGAAACACAACCTGGTAATTTTGTATTTAAGTGTTGTGACTTTAACCATGCTAGCTATACGTTGACTAATGCGTTTAAGACAGATGAAAACGGTTTACCCCGTTTCGAGGATTATAATGAGGATGATTATGGTCAATATATTAAAAATTCAGATGGTTCTTATAATTTGGATATCGTTAATTCTGGCGCTAAGCCTTACTTTGATAAGTATACATGGGATCCCCGATTTAGCCATACTATCGTAGCTCCTGGACAGCCTTGGAAGTATGATCCTGATTTATTATTCCATTCAACTGCTACTCGTGATCCGATTACTTATAGTTTCTTGAAACCCATCAAAGATATGCCACATCCTGATTGTGGTTGTATTGCTTATGATGGATGGCAATTTAATTCTATGAATAAGAAGATGATTCGTTACGATGACGTGTTGCTGTGGAAAGCTGAGATTTTGATTCAATTGGATAGAGAAATGGAAGCCCTGCCATATATTAACCAGATTCGTACTCGTGCTGCCAATAGTTTGGTTCGTTTGACTCAAGCTGACGGTTCATATACAATGAATTATCATATTGCTACTTATCAGCCGGGTATTAACTGTAATTGGACTAAGGACTTTGCATGGAAAGCCTTAATGTGGGAAAATCGTCTTGAATTTGCTTGCGAAGGTCATCGTTTCTTTGATTTGCAGCGTTGGGGATTGTTGGAAAAGACAATGAACGAATATTTTGCTATTGAAAGAACTCGCTTCGATTGGTTCAATGATGCTCGTTTTACTGCCGGTCGTGATGAGTACTTTCCGATTTCCCAACCACAAATGAATTATTCAAAGGGTAACTATACGCAGAATCCGGGATATTAATGTTTAACTATTAAGAAGAAAATTATGAAAAAGATAGTAACCATTTTTACAATGTTGTTGGTAGTGTTATCACTGTCCAGCTGCTATGACAGAGATGTGCTTGATGACAAGGGCTTGAATTATTTCATGCCTACGCCTGAGAATGTGCAGTATATTCAAGATAATGCTACTACAGTGACATTGACTTGGAGTATTCCTTCAGTAATTCCAGAAGACTTCAGACGTCCTATTTCAGTACAGATTCAAATAGTGGAAAATAATATTTATAGAGATAGAATAACCTTGGTAAATGAGGAAACCTCTCATACTTTCACTATTGATCCTGCTAAGAAGTATCGCTATATCGTTAAATTGGTAGGTACTTTTACTGAGGAAAATCAAGAAACAGGGTGTACATCTACTGTTACTTCTGAGGGTGTAATAGTTAATGTCGAATAGTTTCGAGAAGGATTTTTGTAGTTAATGATAGAGAGTGGGCTTTTACTGGTATTTTTCTGAGTCAGCTCACTCTCTATTTTAATATTTGATATAAGGCGAATGGGTTATCTGGTTACGATAAATTGAAAAATGAATCAATAGACATGAAAAACATATTATTTATAGCATTCTCTTCGTTTATATTTTTATTTGTTTCTTGTACTTCTGAACAAGAAACTGAAACTTATATTCCTATTGATGAAATTATACCTTTGGATACTCATTTGATTCCAAATAAGGATACAAAAATTGTATCAACAACATTGAATTTTAAGGATATTGATGCCATAGATTATTTGCTGGTTAGAAAGAGTGTAGGTGACAGCTATTCAGCTAAGATAAGTCAAAGCGAACTTACGTCTGATTATATTTTCAATTATACCATCCAAAAAACAGATCCACAGAAATTTCGGCTAGTATTAGCTGCCTTTTACAAAGATGGTAATATGTCAAAAGAGCTCTCTTTGAATGTGGATAACCGTTGGGGTTTTTTTATTCGTAATGTTACTCGTATAGCTCGTGTTACAGGGAGTATAATAAATGGAGAAAACTTTCCAAGTCCTAATAATACTGCGACAAAATGGAATGTACCGTTCCAGCAGTTCACCGGCAAAGGACAGCCGTTGCCCGCTGTCATGATTGCCGGCAATAACCAAAAAAGGGATCCCCATGTCCTTAACAAGAATCGTGGCGATACGGCTGAACACCTCGACCGCTTCGACAGGCGGCAAGCTTCTGTCGTACACATCTCCCGCCAGTACGACGGCGTGGGGCCGGTACGACTCGACAAGCGGTATGAACTGTTCTTCCAAGATACGTCGCTGCACGGCTGTTAAATATTCGCCGTAAAACATCTTCCCCAAATGCCAGTCTGCAGTATGTATGATCCTCATAATACATTCCTTTCGTCTTCCGCCGGGCCGGTCTTTTTTATAAATTATATCATAAATGCGGGGTTCGTCTTTTCCGGTATCACTTCTATATGACTGTCCCGACCTGCCCGAACGGCATAAAAAAAGGTTGTGAGAGATATTTGCTCACAACCTTTTTTCCCGACATCGGACTATGCTTTTTTTTCACGGCATGCCGGACAAATCCCCGTAAAGGCGATCCCTACCGTGCCTACAGTATATCCGGTCTGTTCAGCCGCCGCCTCGGTCAGGGATTCCTGATCCAGGTGCACGTCCGCAACCTGATTGCATTCGGTACACCGAATGTGCGCATGAGGCGTCGTATTATAATCGTAACGATGAGCGTCTTCTCCGCACTGCAGCACATTGACGACGCCGATCTTCGCAAAGATCTCCATCGTCTTATACACCGTAGCCAAACTCATGGAAGGATACTGAGGCTGCAGTTCTCTGTAAATGGCTTCCGCATTCGGATGAGCCGGGTTATACTCGATTACCGCATAGACAGCAAGGCGCTGCGGCGTAACCTTATACCCGTTTTGCCGCAACACTTCGGCAATATCCATTATAGCCGCCCTCCCTTCTCTAAACTCACGTTTCAGGATAAGCTGCTCCGTTTCCGCAACAACAAAATCCTTACTAAATTGTAACCGTTATCAATAGAAATTTCAATAGGCCCGCCGAAAATTTTTATCAAACTGTGAAAAAAAGTTGTCCTCATTTGACGGGACAGCCGTTTCCGCTCATAATAAGTAAGATAGAAAGGAGTCCGTCATGAAGGAAGAACAGATAATACGCCGCATCGCCGCCGACTTGCAAATTCTCCCGAAACAGGTAAAGGCCGCCTTGGCTTTACTTGCCGCAGGCAATACTGTACCGTTCATCGCCCGATACCGCAAAGAAGCGACAGGTCTGTTGAACGAAGTCCAATTACGCAGTATTCAGGAACGGTTCGACTATGAACGGGCGCTTAGTGCCCGCAAAGAAACGGTGGAACAGGCCGTGAAAGAACTGGGCCTTTGGACGGAAGAATTGGCGGCGGCCTTGGAAAAAGCGGTACAAATACAAGAAGTGGAAGATATTTACTTGCCCTATAAGCCGAAGAAACGCACCAGGGCATCCATGGCCCGTGAGGCCGGCCTCGAGCCGCTCGCCGACCTCTTTACGGCACAAGACGCCGCGGGCCCGGAGCCGGAAGAAGCCGCCCGCCCGTATCTGAGCGGGACCGTGCCGACGGCGGAAGACGCGATCCGGGGGGCCGCATACATTATTGCCGAACGCCTGTCGGAGCTTACGGCATATCGTAAGATTCTGCGGGAACAGCTTTGGAAAAATGCGGTCCTTGCATGTTCGTTGGCCGTGGACGAAGAAGAGGCCGGCCCCTTTTTAACGTACAAAGAATTCAGCGAACGCATTGCCGCCATACCGAGTCACCGTATTCTCGCCATCACCCGCGGTGAAGGACAGAAAATTTTAAAAGTCTCCCTTACTGCCGATAACGATGCCTATATCGGCCTCCTTGCCGGCATGATAATCCGCGGCCCGTCACCATACGGACAGATCCTCATGGCTGCGGCCGCGGACAGCTACAAACGCCTTATTTTCCCGCAAATGGACAGAGAAATCCGCAGCGATCTTTTCAGTAAAGCGGAAAAACAGGCTATTTCCGTCTTCTCTGAAAACCTGCGCAGCCTCCTGATGCAGCCGCCCTTCCCGAAACAGATCATTCTCGGCCTTGACCCCGGCTACCGCACGGGCTGCAAAGCCGCTGTCATTGACGCAACGGGAACCGTTCTCGATTATGGCACGTACCATCTCACCGGTTCGACAAAACAAAGGGATGAAGCCGCCAAATCACTTGCGAATATCATAAAAAAGCACGGAGTTACGCTCATTTCCATCGGCAACGGTACGGCCTCATATGAAACGGAACAGTTTGTCTCAACCCTTATTGAAGAAAAAAAACTGACCTGCCGTTACATTATTGCCAACGAATCGGGCGCCTCCGTTTACTCCGCCTCCGACCTGGCCCGCGAAGAGCTGCCCGATCTGGATGTCACCGTCAGGGGCGCCGTCTCCATTGCCCGCCGTATTCAAGACCCCCTGGCCGAAGCGGTCAAGATTGATCCCAAATCCATCGGCGTCGGCCAATACCAGCATGACGTCAACCAGAAAACCCTCTCGTCCGCACTGGACTCGGTCGTCGAATCCGTCGTAAACAGAGTCGGAGTCGACCTGAACACGGCATCTCCCGCCCTGTTACAGCATATTTCCGGCCTCACCGCTTCGACAGCGGGCAACATCGTCGCCTACCGCAATGCCAACGGCCCGTTCCGCAGCCGAAAAGAGCTCCGCCATGTCAGCCGTCTCGGCCCTGCAACGTATACGCAGTGCGCCGGCTTCCTGCGCATCAAAGGCGGCACCGATCCCCTCGACAGCACGTCGGTTCATCCCGAATCGTATGACCTGGCAAAAAAAATCATCAGCAAATACGGGTTCACCTTAAAAGACTTAAAACAAGCCGATAAACTCCGGGAATTACAAAATAAACTGCAAATGAATGCGGCGCCGAAGTTAGCCGCCGCTTTAGGCGCAGGCGAACCGACAATCCGCGATATCCTCGAAGAACTGCGCAAACCGGGCCGCGACATTCGCCGTGACCGGCCCCTGCCGCCGACACGTAAAAAGGTACTCTCACTCGCTGAGCTGCAGACGGGCGCCCTCGTCAGAGGGACCGTGCAGAACGTCGTCGACTTCGGCGTCTTTGTCGACTTCGGCTTGAAAACGCCGGGCCTTATCCACCGCTCGGAACTGTGCAGTCATCCCTTCCGACACCCCCTGGATATTGTCCATGTCGGCGAAACCGTCGAAGCGCGCATCATCTCGGTAGACGCCAAACGAAACCGCGTCGGCCTGTCTTTGAAACAGGCGGCCGAAAAGCGGGGCCGCTGAAAAATTATTTGACACCAAAAAATTCTCATGGTAGACTTACGTCATCAACTTGATAACGTTGCAATGAAGAGAAGAGTACACAAAAAAGATTGTCGCAGAGAGCTTCCGAACCGGTGCAAGGAAGTACATGACGTTTTGTGGAACATGGCCTCCGAGCTGACAGCCGAATAGTTAAGCTGCCCGGGCACACCCGTTACAGTGTTAGAGTATTCAAGGCCGATCGGCCCGCGTACTTGAAGAGGCGCAAATCGCGAGATCTGCGTGAAATCGGGTGGTAACACGGTACTTCCGTCCCTTATTGAGGGGGCGGAAGTTTTTTTATGTTAACGGTCAAGTGAAGGTAATCCTATGTTGTTATTCTATTGAAGCGGAGGAATGTACTATGAGTGAAAACACGAAAGCCTACAAATTTGAGACCTTACAGCAGCATGCCGGCCAGATCGCCGATCCGACGACGGGGGCCCGCGCCGTCCCCATTTATCAGACGACGTCGTATGTGTTCGACAGCACGCAGGACGGCGAAGATCAGTTCGCCCTCCGCAAACCCGGTTATATCTATTCCCGCCTTGCCAACCCGACACAGGAAGTTTTTGAAAAACGTATTGCCGCACTGGAAGGCGGTACGGCAGCCCTGGCTGCAGCCAGCGGTTCGGCGGCCATCACGCTGTCCGTATTAAACATAGCCGGCGCCGGTGACGAAATCGTCGCCGCCCCCACCCTCTACGGCGGCACGGTGGAACTGTTTACGGAAACGTTCAAACACCTCGGCATTACCGCCAGGTTTTTTAATCCCGACGATACCGATTCATTACGGGCCGCCATTACGGATAAGACAAAACTCGTATACATTGAAAGCCTCGGCAATCCGGCAATCAATATCCCCGACTTTGAAGCGATTGCCGCAATCGCCCACGCGAACGGCCTGCCCGTATTCGTGGACAACACCTTTGCCACACCCTACCTCTTCCGTCCCCTGGAACACGGCTGCGACATTGTGCTGCACTCGGCCACAAAATTCATCGGCGGTCACGGCACGACCCTGGGCGGCGTCATCGTGGAAAACGGTAAATTCGACTGGATCGGCTCGGGCCGTTTCCCCGAACTCGCACAGCCCGACGAATCGTACAACGGCATTACTTTCATCAAAGATGTTCCCGGTGCCGGTTTCGTAACGCGTATCCGCGCCAAGAGCCTCCGCGACTTGGGACCGGCAATCAGCCCGTTCAGCGCCTGGCTTTTGCTCCAAGGTACGGAAACGTTATCGCTCCGCATTGAACGGCATGTAGAAAACGCACGGAAAATCGCGGCTTTCCTGGAAAACCACCGGCAGGTCGCAAACGTCAACTATCCGTCCCTGCCTTCCTCCCCATACAACACCCTGGCAAAAAAATACTTTCCCAAAGGCACGGGCTCCATTTTTTCCTTCGAATTGAAAGAAGGCCGCCGGGCCGCACGGGCCTTCATTGACGCCGCGCATATCTTTTCAAATCTCGCCAATGTCGGCGACTCCAAGTCTCTCCTCATCCATCCCGCTTCGACAACCCATGCCCAGCTCTTCTTGGATCAATTGAAGCTCAGATTCAACTTGGGTTGCCATCTATCGGTGGGAAGGCGATCCGCATCTCCGTCGGCATAGAAAATGCCGACGACCTCCTGGACGATCTGGAGCAAGCCCTGTGGCAAATTTAAACGGGCGGAACCATATACTCGTACGTTAAGACGGGCCCCGCCTGCCACAAGATTGCGGCAAACGGGGCCCGTCTTTCTGACAGCTTTTCTTTTGGGGGAGGGTGCTGTCCTATATAAAGAATATGGTTTAGAATTTATACGTCGCCTGCACACGCGCATAATCGCCGAGCTTGAAATCCTCGCTGCCAAAGAGCGTGGCTCGCTTCGCCGTTCCCTTGGCATCGAACGTATAGAAGAAGTCAACGCGCAGATTGTCGATCGGAACATAGCCCGCACCGACGGTAAAGCTGCGGATGCCGTCAATGTAGCGGTCGGGCAGGGACTCCGTGCCGTTGCCGCCGAGGAAGGAGCCATGTGCAAAACGCTTGTAGTCGAAGAACGCGTTCCAGCTCCCCTTCTGCCAGCTGTCGGGCGTCCCGTAGTCGAGGCGGAGCACATGATAAGAAGGCGTCGAGCCCCCGTTCAGGCCTTTTGCAAAGCCCGAGGAGTTTTGCCCCCATTCATAGGAGAGCTTCGCCATCGCACCCAGGCGCAGGCTCGCGCCGAGACCGTACACCGAGGCGATTTTGCCGCCGTAGTCCGAGTCCTGCAGCGACTTCATATAGTGCGCCTGCACGCCGAGATCGTCCGTCAACAGATGCTTGACCTGCACATATCCCGCCGTCTTGACGGCGGGCGTCGTATCGCGCATGAGAAGCTGCCCGTCGGGGACGGGAATCACCTTCGGCCCCTTCGACAGCGGCAGATACGAAGTGCCGTCCGGATTCCATAGAGCGGACAAATTGAAGATCATATACCCGATCGTCGTTGCATACCCGCCGCGTTTTGACAAATTATTCGCATCGCCGTTGCTGAGGCCGTAGGCGCCGAACCAACGGCGGAAATTCTCCGGCGTAAGATCCGCCTCATGAACGGGCGTATAGCTGCCGTCCTGCAAATAGAGAACGCCGCCATTCTCCTTCATCGCGTTCTTTATCTCATTGAGGTATTCCGCACTGTTGAAATACGTATCGAGATCCTTTGTCGGATCAAATTTATCCATCGTGACGCCGATACTGCCGCCGGTTTTTCGGGTAAGCCCCGAATGCAGGCTGAATCGGTCGTGCTCATCCGTAACGGAGGGATCGATTTCCTTCAGCAGCGTATAAAACTCACGCAGGACCTTCATGCGATGCTCTATACTGCCGCCGCCCACCGCCTGATCCTGCTGCTGGGCATCGAGGAACTTCTGATGATAATTCATCTTGTCCAGATTCGGCAGAATGAGGCGATCGGATACCGTATTCCCCTCCGCATCTTCGAACACCCAGCCAAGCAGCTCGTCCTTCGTCGCGCTTCGCAGGAACGCCATCGGCGTGAGCTTCGTATACGCCGTATCCGTTATGCCCGTCGTATGCGAGAAATCGCCAACGCCCGCGCGCACCTGCGTACGTTCGCCCGTCCAGACAGCGCGCGCCCCGTCGTAGTCCTTCCCGAAGAAGTACCCCGTAAGACCGATGCGCTCCTCCAGCCTACCGAGAGAAACATCCACGGCTCCTGCTTCGTGGCGCAGCTCCGCACGCTCGATGCGAGCTTTATTCAGCCCCCGGCTCGGAGAGATGTCCTCCTGCCCGTCCATGCCGCCTGCCGCACCGGCGACGATCGTCGCTGACGTATGCGCGCCAAGCCCTGCATCCGCACGCACGCGCAGACGCTGCGCATAGCCGTGCGCGGGCTTATCCTCAAGATTCTTCTGCGCATCGCCGACATCCCGCTTGTCCGTGACGCGTATGCCGCTCCGCGCTTCGCCCGTATGACTGTCCTGACGCAATCGGTAATCCCCCGAAACGCGGAACTCTCCCGGGCGCAGCGTTTCCGTATCGCGCCGGATAAACCAATCGGAGCGATCGAAAGAAGAGAGCAGCGCGGCATCCTCCGGATCCTCCCGCTGCGCGGCCCGACCGCCAGCGCTGTCAAAGGCGAAATTCATGCCTAAACGATAGACACGCCCCTGGAACGCACGGTCATCGTCACGCTTCGCGAAGAGATTGTCCACGCCGATATACGCCATGGCGTCCTTGCCGAACTTCTTCTGTACCATGAGATTCCAGATGCCAAAGCTTTTACGCTTGTAATCCGCCGCGTGTTCCGCTTCCGCCTGCTTGGACATATCCACAGAATTGCTGTCGAGCATGTTCAGGTAGTAATCCGCCCACAGCGAACCGCTCCAGCCGGTTTTTTCATCCATATAGTGAATGCCGAAATCGATCTTATGGCGCGGACGATCGAGAAGCTCACGCGGCATGTGGTTCTCCTCCGCATCCTTGTTGATCGCGTGCAGGTACGTATAGCCGAGTTTCACCGACCAATGACGGCTGAATGCATGATCGAGCTCCGCCTCCAGCCCTGTAATCGCGACATTGCCCAGATTGCGGAAGGAATAGAGACGATCGCGCGAGCTCGGATCCGGATCGCCGATGCCCCCGGGCGTCGTCGGAGCGTTCATCCGCAGATACAGATAATGCCCGCTGAAATAATGCGTCAGATAGTCCTTAATGCGGTTGTGGAAGATGCTCACGCGCGCAAAGGTGTTCTTTGTTTCCCCTTCAAGGGACAGCGAAAGATTTACGGACTTTTCCGGCTTGAGCTGCGCGTTGCCGACCCAATACCAGCCGGGCGCGTGTTCGCTCATCGCAGGATACATCTCCCAGTTGTAGTAAAGCTCGCCCATGCCCGGTTCCGCATACCCCGTCCCCACATTCGCCTTGAAGCGGCGGGGGGGATTGCCGCCGACATTGTGCGTCATGCCGGCGCCCGCCGTGACATGGCTGCCGAAAAGGGTGCTGTGATCCAAACGGACGATGGGTGTAAAAATGGTGTCTTTGTCATACTGCCATGTATCCATCAGGTAGGCATGCCATTTTTGAATCTGCGCCTTGCCGATGGTCAAGGTGTTCTGACGGGCATTGTATTCTTCCTTGTATCCAAAGCCGTTGATGCGGGCAAGGTACGGCATCGTTGGATTATCCCCGAATTTATAAGCGTAATATACCATACCGGCGCCTAATGTCGTCAAAGGATCGGCGATTTCCGCGCCCGTCGCTTTATCTATGACCGTGATGTGATTGTTCGGCTTGAGCATATCGCTTGCCTGCACTTCTTTGTAGTTGTCCAAGTCCGCCGTGCCGCGATACTCGTATGCCTCATCCCAGTACACATTGCCGCTTGCATCCCGATTGAACTTATAATCGTGTACATACGATTTTCCTTCCGGAGAAATCAGCGCGGTGCCCGGCACCGATTGATGCCAGAGATTTGAATCGTAATCGTCCGGCCGGATTTTTTTCTTATACGATGTGGGCGCATCTTGAATGCGGGATCCTTCTCCATGTTCATCGGAGTAGCCGAATCCGAAGGTCAGAAGATGGTCATCATTGACCGCAGCGTTGATCTTCGTGTCCAAATTCCACTGCCGATGCTCAACGTCATTGAGGGAAAACAGCATATTATATCCCGTATACTGCGTACTTTTCGCCAGGGATAAAATTCCGATGTCATTCTCCGTTCGTTTTCCGTAATTGTAGTCTACGACCCAGTCGTATTTTCCGTTTCTCCCACGATAAGAGAGGTCGTATGTATCACGTTTGATCTCCCGACGCAGATTTTGCTCGGGTTCTTCCTCCTCATTACTGTATTTGACATGCTTTTTCATATCTTCGATCTCTTTGCCCAGAGAAAACCGGAGCGTTTGTTGCCTGCCAAGATCATACGTCCCTTGGAGGCCGACATTCTTTATGCTGCCAAAGTAACGCAGCGACGAGCGAAAATCCGAATCCCAGCTCGTCGAGACATTCTTCGCCGCATAAATCGGCAGAACGTCGCGCTTGCTGCCCCATGCAGAAAGGCGCAGTCTGCCGACCGTACCCGCATCGGCGCGCAGGAAGAAATTGCTGAACGGCGTATTTTCTCTGCCGTCCTGTGCCCGCAGGCCTTCCACATTGAGCGCAAGTGCAGGTTTCTTGCCTGCGGTCTTCGTGATGATATTGATGACGCCGCCGATGGCATCAGCGCCGTACTTCGCGCTCGCCGCCCCGCGAATGATCTCGATGCGTTCGATATTCTCCGCGCCGAGCCGCATCACTTCGTCGCCTGCGCCGCGATACTTCGCCACATCACCGAGAACCGGATGTCCGTCCACCATGATCAGCGTATGCCGCGGCTCCGCGCCGCGGATCGACACGCCGACATTCCCCATCGCATCGACCGTGCGCGTCACGCCGACCTCGCTGAAGATAATGTCCTCGACCGACTTGGCCTGCTTCTTCTCAATGTCCTCCCTGGTGATAACCGTCGTGCTCTGACTTTCGTACTTGGCCTCTTCTCTGGCCGCATTGACCTTAACGACAATGTCTCCCGTTTCGACCCGAGTGTCCCCCCCCCTGCGGACTGTCCGCCGCGCAGACGGGCAGGCTCAGCCAGGTAAAGACGGCACAGGTAAGCAGCGCATAACGTCCGCCCCGCCGTACAGACTTGTTCATAACTCCTTCCTCCCTCGTATGTTTTATATGTATACAGACATGTACTATATATTATGAGTACTGTTATCAGTATATATAATAAAAAAAGTTATCCTCTGTTTTCCACTCCATTCAGACCAAAAATAATCCATTTGGACAAAAATTTAAAAATACAATACCGTTTATGCATAACATCTGGTTTCTCTTATACAAATAAACATACCGCTATCTTCCGGAAACGCAAAAAACCATGGGAGAACAAACAAGATTGTTCTTCCATGGTTCTATTATCTTCGCTTCCCGCCCAAAGTGGACGTCTTATTTCGTGCCGAAAATGCGGTCGCCCGCATCGCCCAATCCGGGAACGATATAGCCGTGTTCATCGAGTTTTTCGTCCAACGCGGCAACGAAAATCTTGACATCCGGATGATCTGTATTGATAACGTCTATGCCGGCCGGCGCCGCTACAAGACACATCAGCTTAATGTGCTTAATGCCCCGTTCTTTAAGGAGTGTAATCGCCGCGGAAGCACTGCCGCCCGTTGCCAGCATAGGATCAACAATGATAAAATCACGGTCCTCCACATCCGGGAGCTTGCAGTAGTACTCGACAGGCTTCAGTGTCTCCGGATCGCGATACAGGCCGACATGTCCGACTTTGGCCGTCGGAATAAGATTCAACATGCCCTGCACCATGCCGAGCCCGGCGCGCAGAACGGGGACGATGCCGAGTTTTTTGCCGCTGATCTGTTTGCCTGTCATCTTCGTAATGGGCGTTTCGATCGCCACGTCTTCCAAGGTGAGGTCCCGGGTGATTTCATACCCCATAAGCATCGTAATTTCTTCCAGCAATTCACGAAAATCTTTCGAGCCCGTTTCTTTCATGCGCATTAACGTGACCTTGTGCTGAATAAGGGGGTGATCCATAATTTGTACCTGCATGCTGTACTCCTTCCGACTTCCTATTTATCCAATTCTTTGATCATATTGACACGTACTTCATGATACCCTCCGTCAAATCCCGTATGTAGGAACACGTTGACGACCGCCTTGGCAAGACCCGGTCCGATAACGCGTTCACCCATGGTAAGAATGTTCGCGTCATTGTGACGGCGGCTGTATTCCGCCGAGAACGTGTCATGACAAAGGGCGGCACGGATGCCGTGAATTTTATTAGCCGCAATCCCGATACCGATACCCGTCCCGCAGACGAGAATGCCTCTGTCGCAGGAGCCGCTTTTTCCGCAATGAGCGGATAGTCGCAGCGCTCCGGTGTATGCGTACCGTAATCGGTAAACTCGATCCCCTCTTCCGCAAGATATCGCTTGATGTCCTCTTTCAGTCTGAAACCGCCGTGATCGGCCGCAATTACGAGTTTCATCCGGCATGCCTCCTCTTAATCCGTCTAACCTATTATACAACGCCGCTCAGACGTCGACAA
>ENA-OPSG01000474-OPSG01000474.1-human-gut-metagenome-genome-assembly--contig:-NODE-474-length-25951-cov-7.532322_pt1 | contig 25951 bp, 18 predicted proteins | sample MGYA00241454_ERZ501900 | MGnify/ENA primary metagenome ERZ501900 (study PRJEB25962, sample SAMEA2042225) | human gut metagenome | biome: human gut; feature: human-associated habitat; material: faeces... | reverse complement strand
TGTCAGCCAGAGGGAGAGGATATTGCCAGACAATAAGGTTTATCGGGCACAAAACTGGCGGCCCCTCCGTAATTAATCAGCCGGACAGTCACCAGATTCTCACCGGGTTTCAATATAGAAGCCGGCACCCGATAAATACGCGGCGGATACTGATAGAAAGTGTTACCTACAAAAATCCCGTTCACAAACACCGAATCGGCATCCACCATGCACCCCAAACGAAGAACAGCCTCTTTTCCGGCTTGTTCCGCTGATACATTCACTTTCTGACGGAACCAATGAGAGCCACTCACCGGATATCCATTCTTTCTTCCCCATTCCTTGGAAAACATATCTACAGTCTGCCAGTCCGTATCATCCAGTTCCGGACGATTCCAGCATATCCCGTCATGAAGTCCCCGGTCTCCTTTGTACAAAGCGGTATCCCAAAAACGGTTCATCATCTGTCCCGAACGGTTGCACAACTCACGATACTCATCCGAATCAAACAAATCACGCTCGTGCAACTGACGCGGAAACTTCTGCAAGGCCTCCTCACTCATCCAAGCCTCGACGGAACTTCCCCCCCAACTGGAGTTAACAATGCCCACAGGTACTTGCGTCTCCCTATACATCTCCTTGGCAAAGAAATAAGCCAAAGCAGAGAAAGAAGGAGCAGTTTCTTTAGTCAGCGGCATCCAGTCCGCTCCCGGCAAATCGTCTTTAGGTCCATGCAAATCATTGCCTAAAGGAATCTTCACATACCGTATCATCGGATTCTCATCCCTTGCTATTTCCTCGGCAAATTTATCAGTCACCCGTCCGGCGGTCAATTCCATGTTAGACTGTCCGGAGCAAAGCCAGACATCACCCACTAGAATATCTTTCAACCGGATATCATTCACGGTCATTTCAAAAGGGCCGCCTGCCTTCATGGGAGGCAGCTCCACCAGCCACTTACCATCTTCCCCGGCTACCGTACTGAATTTCTTCTTTTTAAAAACAACGGTCACATTCTCTCCTTTATCGGCATTTCCCCATATTTTAACGGGCCGCTCACGTTGCAATACCATACCGTCCGATAGGATGGCAGGCAATTTCACCTTTGCTTCGGTCCATGCGGAAAATGCACAAAGAACCGACATTACTAAAGCTAACTTATATTTCATGTTTCTTATAAAGTTAAAAACCGTAATTTATTTATTGAACCCACTCTCGGGACATTCATAGTTCGAGATTTCCAACCGGAAGCGTTTCATATCCTCCAACTCGTGTACAGGACGTTCTATGCCAGCCGGGATAGGCATCCCTGAGAAAGTCTGGAAATAAAGCAGACAAGCATCTTTCCACCACACGGCGTCACGCATCTGGATTTTCAATTTCGACTGCACTTCCCTGAACCGGCGTACATCTACAAAAGGTTCCACACTGTCCCATACTTCTTGAAAACCACGTACCTGCCGCACACCTCTATCGTATACATGGCACAACTCCCCCCAAAGCGTACGTCCGCTTTTCATCTGATGCTGCCAAGGCACATGATGGAACCAAAGCAAATAAATCTCGGGGCAAGTTGCCTTGTCATTGTAAATCTGACGAAGTGAATCGGGATACTGAGAAACGGCATCACTCCCTTTGCTGCTACGGTCGAAACCGATCCCCTCCTTATCTGCCTTATGATAATAAGAAGGTAGCCAGTCCGGACGAGCACCGGGCACACTACACCACGGTTCAGGTCCATAATGGTGCCCCCATGCAAACTGATGATGCAGCCCCAACGGCATCATATAATTCACCACCGCCTCCCGGCTCTGCAACATCATCTCTTTGACCGGACGGACAAATGCCGGCTGGGAAGTAAACGTCTGCCGCAACCACTCATCCGCAATCCGGTCTGAAGTCAGCGACGGATTCCATGCCAACCGCCCGAAAGCATACCAATTGGCTTGTGCAAAATGGTGTCCACACCAATTCACATCCGTACCGATGTTTGCCACACCCGCCACAGCTTTCAACCTATCCGGACGTACTTCACCGAAAAACTCCTCCCATAAAGGAGCCAAATAGGCCAGATGATTGGAAAAGCCTAAATACTCCTGAGTGATTTGAAACTCCACCATCATGGAAGTCTGCTTCATAGCCGTGAACAAAGGACTATAAGGTTCACGAGGCTGGAAATCTATCGGTCCGTTCTTTATCTGTACTATTACATTGTCATGAAACTGCCCGTCTAAAGGCATAAACTCCAAATAGGCCTGCTTGGCACGGTCACTGTCGGTAGGACTATAGACAAACGCCCTCCACATCACGATTCCTCCGTAGGGTTTCAACGCATCCGCCAGCATATTCGCTCCCTCGGCATGAGTACGCCCGAAATCACATGGTCCCGGCTGCCCCTCCGAATTGGCCTTTACCAAAAAACCGCCAAAATCAGGTATCAACGTATAGATTTCTTTCACTTTCCGCCTCCACCACCGGATGACCTCCTTGTCCAACGGATCTGCCGTATCCAACTTGCCCAACTGGATAGGAGATGCAAAATTAACCGATAAATAGACCTTTATACCATAAGGCCGGAAGACATCAGCCAATGCCTTGACTTTCTCCAGACTGCCGGTTGCCAGCACTTGGGGCGAGGCATTGACATTATTCAGCACCGTTCCATTAATACCCACAGAAGCATTGGCACGGGCATATGCCTCGTAACGTGGTGACAAAGTTCCGGGAAGTTCTTCCCAATTCCACAAAGAACAACCAGCATAACCACGCTCCACCGTACCATCCAGATTATCCCAATGGTTCAAGATGCGAAGATCATACACAGATTGTTCAGTAACCGACAGAGGTACTGTGACCTGCCCCGCCGCCTGCATACGCAACAGACTATAAACACCATAAAGCAATCCTGCCTCGGTGGATGAAAGAATACGGACCTGATGTTCCGAAGAAGTGATAGCAAACCCATCCCCCTGCCCTGTCCTCTTTTTCTCCAAAAGTACAGGCTCTCCCTTCCAGGCGTTTTTCAACTCAGCAATGGCAACGGCTATGGTGGGTGACACTTTTCCTTTATATATAACTTCCACCTCCGCACCTTCCACCGGGCGCATCACCGGCAACCACAAGCGGCTACCGTCTTCTTCTGCCGGACGGGCATTGTCCGGTCGTGTACCGGCCTGCAACATTCCTGCCGCCAACCACCCGCACATTATTCCTATCCAAACCGTCAATCTTATATTTTTCATTGTCCATTCAGTTTATTTCTCCGGCAAGGAGATTCGTCCATAAACAGATAACTATCCTCATAACCGCCATAATCCACCACAATCTTTTCAAATACGATGGCAGGCTCCACCGGTTTCAGAACCAATGTATAGGTTCCGTCCGCACGGTCGGGCAGGCTCAACTTCACCCGGGTCTTCACCACCCGACGGGCCACTGTGGGATACAGTACGCGATATACATTATCCGGATGCTCGTTCAACTCCGCATTGAAACAGACAGTCTGCTCCTCCCCTCCTTCAAAACCTACCGTGTAGCGATGACCTTCCCGTCTGAGGAAGGGCAGGGTGGATTTCACAACGACATACACATTTACCGTATCTACTTTTTGCGGTATTTTCATTTTATAAGAGAGCGAAGCTCCCTCAGCAGACTGTGTATAAGGCATCAAAGCCACTCCGCTCAGCGTACGTCCCATGTGCGGTATGACTGTCCAGGCAGTTTCCGGTGCCGCAGATGATGCAAAATAATGCTCCGCCTCCATGGAAACCACCCCTTTGTCACCGGCAAACAAATACCCTCCTACAGCCTGTTCCGGTTGCTCTATCCAGTAAACTTCCGGCAAACGGTCGGCAGGGAAATCATCGTTCCACGAAGTATAGCCTATATGTTTCTGCGTCATCATTCCGTTCCACTTGCCTCCCGACATTTCTTCGTTGTATTCCCTGCACAATTCCGCATCGCGCCTAAACGCCTTCTCCACCTTGTCGGCCCACTCATTCGCCTGCGGATTGTTCTCCTGGTACAATTTGTGATTCATGGCTTGTGCATAGTACATTTCATACAGATTGGCCATCGCCTGCACAGGAAAAAGAATCAGTTGGCGATAAGCATCCCTGTAAGCGGCCTCCAGTTTCAAATACTGCCGCAAGGCTTCCGCCTCCAGCTTCACATATTCATCGGCCACCTGCCTCCATTCCCCCGAAGCCAAGTGATAAGTATCCTTATCCAGCATCTCGGGAGTCACGCGTCCATTGTACTTGCAATACAGGTTCAGGATACGCATGGCCTCATCCGCCTGTTCCTCACCGAACTGCTGCGCACAGAACGCTCGTATATGCTCCAACAGATTCCCTGCCGCATAGCGTTCCGGATTCCAAGCCATATTCATAAAAAGAGTGATAGGATACTCCATCGGCTTCAAATCACCCACATTCAATATCCAAAGCTTATCCACCCCATAGCTGTAAGTCAACTGAAGCTGTTCCCACATATTTTGTACAGGAGTTACATTCAACCATTTGGAATTACGGGGAGCCCCCACATAATCTACATGATAATACATCCCCCATCCGCCGGAATGCTTCCGCTCCTTTGCATCCGGCAACCGGCGCACATCCCCCCAGTTGTCATCACTCAGCAACATAATCACATCATCGGGCACACGGAGTCCCATGTCATAATAGCGTTGCACTTCTTTATAAATAGCCCATACCTGCGGACGTTTCTCCGGTGCTTTTCCCGTCACTTCCTTGATAATACGACGCTGATTCCGGAATATCTTCTCCATCAGGCGCATGTTTTCCTCATCACGCGGCACATATTTGTCATCTTCTCCTTCCTTTCCACCCATCGGAGTATCACCGTCACCTCTCATACCAATGGTAATCAAATCTTCCGTATCGGCCGCACGCTCCATACCTTCACGGAAAAAACGGTCAATCACTTGCTGGTTGGAAGCATAGTCCCATGCCCCATATTCGCTGCGCTTCCTCACCCATTCCTGATGATTGCGTGCCATAGGCTCATGGTGTGAGGTTCCCATTATAATCCCCATCTCATGGGCGGTCTTGCTGTTCTCCGGATCATCCGCATAAAAACTCCAACCCCACATGGCAGGCCACATAAAGTTACCGCGCAGACGCAAAATCAGTTCGAACACACGGGCATAAAAACGATGATCACCATAATTCGTGCCATAAGTGTGTTTCACCCACCCGGTCAGGCAAGGAGCCTCGTCATTCAAAAAGATACCCCGATACTTTACCGCCGGTTCTCCCGCCGTATAACTTCCACGCATCATCGAAAGATTCTGCCGGGGCATCACCGGCACATCCGCCCAGTCGTACCACGGCGAAACACCAATCTGTTCCGAAAGCTCATAAATCCCATAAATCGTTCCGCGTTTGTCATAGACTCTGAAAAAGATTCAGAAGGACTCTGCTTGCGGTCAGTGGAAGGGCAGAAAAAAGCAGGGGAGGAACAGCAGAAAGAGCCGGCTCCCGGTGTGGGGAGAAAGGTTGCCCGGCAGTTCTGAGCTTATGGATGCAAAGAAAAGCGGTTGCAATTTCACCACCGACAATTCCGAGGACAGCAATTGCGACAGATGGTGTAAAAGCGGTATGAACATCGGCTGTATAGAGGAGGATAACAAAAAAGATCCGGACCAGCTGTTCAAATAATTGGGAGAGGGCAGGAAGCCGGATCTGCTTGAGCCCCAGAAAGTAACCACAGCTGCAACTGTGCAGAGCTGCAAATGGAAGTGCATATGCTATCAGGAAGATGAGAGAGGCGCATCGGGGATTACCAAGTATGACTGTGGTGAGGAAAACAGCATTTTTCTGCAACAGAAAAAGACAGCAGATGGAAAGGAAAAGAGAACAAAGCAGTGCTGCTTTCAGGTAAGAATAAGCTTTTGCAGACTGCTTTTTTGCAGAAGAGGCGGCAACCAGGCGCGCCAGAGCCGTCTCGATCCCTGCTGAAGTTGCAGCATAAGCAAGTGTGTAGACAGGGAAAATCAGTTGATACAGACCGATTTCTTCTGCAGGGAAAGATCTGCTGAGAAAAATACGGTAAAAAAATCCCATTACACGGGTGAGAATGCCGACTACAGTAAGGATAAAAGTTCCTTTCAGGAGAAAATGTTTTTGTGACATAGCAGCTCCAAAGGCATTTTTGTTTTAAAATATATGCAAGAAAGAGCCTTGACAGAACATAACAGAGGTGATATTCTCAATTTGCAAGAAATCCTAGTAAAACAGTGGGATATAAAAAATAAAGAGAAGGTGATGGATTGAAGATCTCAACGAAGGGTCGTTATGGTTTACGCGCCTTTATCGATCTTGCGTGTTATGGCGCAGAAGAACCGGTTTCCATCAGCAGTATATCAGCCAGGCAGGAGATATCGGAACGATATCTGGAACAGCTCATGGCGAAGCTGAAAAAGGCAGGTCTCGTCAAGAGTATCCGTGGAGCGGGAGGAGGATATCGGCTGGCAAAGGATGCGGCGGAAGTTTCTGTTGGTGATGTACTCAGAGCACTTGAAGGAGACTTGGAACCTGCGACTTGTGCAGCACTTCATTCGGAAGACAGTTGCGAGATCCAGGGAAGCTGTATCACGAAATATGTCTGGAAGAAAGTCAATGAAAGCATGGCACAGACGGTAGACAGTATTATGATAAATACCCTTGTGGAAATGAATAAAGAAGTAAAGAAAGAAGGACAAAAAGATGAGTAAATTAATTTATTTGGATAACGCAGCAACAACAAAAACTGCACCAGAAGTTCTGGAAGCAATGCTGCCATATTTTACAGAGCAGTATGGCAATCCTTCTGCGATCTACAGCTTCGCATCCCATAACAAAGATGTTGTGGCAGAACAGAGAGAAAGAATCGCAAACGCACTCGGTGCAAAGAGCAACGAAATTTATTTTACAGCCGGCGGATCAGAGTCTGACAACTGGGCACTCAAAGCAACCGCTGAGGCTTATCAGAATAAAGGAAAACATATTATCACAACCAAGATCGAACATCATGCGATCCTGCATACAGCAGCTTATTTGGAAGAACGTGGGTTTGAAGTGACTTATCTTGATGTGGATGAATACGGAAAAGTAAATCCGGCAGATGTGGAAGCAGCAATCCGCCCGGATACCATCCTGATCTCTGTAATGTATGCAAACAACGAGATCGGAACAATTGAACCGATCAAAGAGATCGGTGAGATCGCCCACAAACATGGTATCCTGTTCCACACAGACGCCGTACAGGCTTTCGGACAGGTCCCGATCAATGTAGATGAATGTCATATTGATATGTTAAGTGCCAGCGGACACAAGCTGAACGGACCAAAAGGAATCGGATTCCTCTATATCAGAAAAGGCGTGAAGATCCGTTCCTTTGTTCATGGTGGGGCACAGGAAAGAAAACGTCGTGCAGGTACAGAAAATGTTCCGGGTATTGTTGGAATCGGTACAGCAACAAAACGTGCTATCGCTACGATGGAAGAACGTACAGCAAAAGAGCGCGAGATGAGAGATTATCTGATCAAACGTGTGATGGAAGAAATCCCGTACACCAAGCTGAACGGACATCCGACAGACCGTCTGCCAAATAACGCAAACTTCTGCTTCCGTTTCATTGAGGGCGAATCTATGCTGATCCGTCTTGATATGGCAGGAATTTGTGGATCCAGTGGATCTGCATGTACATCCGGATCTCTTGATCCATCCCATGTACTTCTTGCAATCGGACTGCCGCACGAGATTGCGCATGGATCTCTGCGCCTGACTCTGAATGAAGAGATCACAAAAGAAGACATTGATTATGTAGTAGATCAGCTTAAGACAATCGTAAGCGATTTACGCGGAATGTCACCGCTTTATGAAGATTTTGCAAAAAAACAGAATAAATAATACGATAGAAAATACAGCTTTAGGAGGAATTTACAATGTATACAGAGAAAGTAATGGATCATTTTCAGCATCCACGTAATATGGGAGAAATCGAGAACGCAAGCGGAGTGGGTACTGTTGGTAACGCCAAATGTGGTGATATCATGAGAATCTACCTTGATATTGATGATAACGGAATTATTAATGATGTAAAATTTAAGACATTCGGATGTGGCGCGGCTGTTGCAACAAGCAGTATGGCGACAGAACTTGTAAAGGGAAAACATATTTCAGAAGCAATGCAGGTAACAAACAAAGCCGTTATGGAAGCGCTTGACGGACTGCCGCCGGTTAAGGTACACTGTTCTTTACTGGCAGAGGAGGCAATCCATGCAGCGCTGTGGGATTATGCAGAGAAGCACGGGATCAAGATCGAAGGACTCCAGAAGCCGAAGAACGATATCAGTGAAGGTGAAGAAGCAGAAGAGGAAGAGTATTAGAATTTTCTGCAGGAGAAAAGAGAATGGCAAAAAAGAAAGTGGTAGTCGGAATGTCAGGTGGTGTCGACTCATCGGTAGCGGCATATCTTCTAAAAGAACAGGGATATGATGTGATCGGTGTGACGATGCAGATCTGGCAGGACGAAGAATCGAAAATACAGGAAGAAAACGGCGGATGCTGTGGACTCAGCGCGGTAGATGATGCCAGAAAAGTTGCGGCACAGATCGGCATTCCGTATTATGTGATGAATTTCAAGAAGGATTTTCAGGAGAAGGTAATCGATTATTTTGTGGATGAATATTTGCATGGCCGGACACCAAATCCGTGCATTGCGTGTAACCGTTATGTAAAATGGGAATCTCTTCTTACACGGAGCATGGAGATCGGAGCAGACTATATTGCAACAGGTCACTATGCGAGAGTAGAACAGTTGCCGAACGGACGCTATGCGATCCGGCATTCGGCAACCTGGTCAAAAGACCAGACCTATGCGCTTTATAATCTTACCCAGGATCAGCTGAGAAGAACGCTGATGCCTGTCGGTGAATACGAAAAAGACCAGATCCGCGAGATCGCAAAAGAGATCGGATTGCAGATTGCGAACAAACCGGACAGTCAGGATATCTGTTTTGTATCCGATGACGATTATGCATCTTTTATTGAAGAAGAAAGTGACCAGAAAATCCCGGAAGGTAATTTTGTAACACCGGATGGAAAGATCCTGGGACGGCATAAAGGAATCATCCACTATACGATCGGACAGAGAAAAGGACTTGGACTTTCTCTTGGGTATCCGGCATTCGTGCTTGAGATCCGTCCGGATACGAATGAAGTTGTGATAGGGACGAATGAAGATCTGATGACGACGCGGGTCCGTGCAAATAAGCTGAACTTTATGACAGTAGAGGATCTGGAAGGTGAGATGCGCGTATTTGCCAAAATCAGATACAATCATAAAGGGGACTGGTGCACAGTCCGCAAAACGGGAGAAGATGAGATAGAGTGCATCTTTGAGACACCGCAGAGAGCGGTTACACCGGGGCAGGCATTGGTACTGTATGATGGAGATTATGTACTTGGAGGCGGAACAATTCTGGGATAGCTCAGAATTGTTCCGTTTTTTGGTATATTGGGACCGTACTGCAATCCAACAAATGATTTGCGGGAAAGCCGGGTGGATTTACACATGAAGAATGACAAGGAGGGCAAAATATGAGAGCGGACTGCCATATGCACACTTATTTTTCCGGAGATTCAGAGGCAAAACCGGAAGAGATGGTCCTTGCAGCAATCGATAAAGGACTGGAAGCAATCTGTTTTACGGATCATGAAGATATTGATTATTTTTGTGATGATATTGAATTTGTGTTTGATCCGGAAACCTATTTTAAAGAGCTTGGAGCACTGAAGGAAAAGTATAAAGAGAAGCTGGATATCCGGATCGGTGTGGAGTTTGGACTTCAGCCACACCTTGCGAAGAAAGCAAAAGCATTTACCGCGGCAAATCCGTATGATTTTGTGATCGGATCCATGCATGTGGTTGGTGGGAAGGATCCGTATTATCCTGAGTTCTTTGAGGGGATTTCGGATGAAGAGGCCTACCGGATGGCACTTCGGGAGACAATAGCCGATATCAGGGCTGTGGCGGATTTTGATGTGCTCGGACATCTGGATTATGTGGTACGTTATGGAAAACATCGGGAACAGGAATATTCTTACGGCAGATTTGCGGATGAAATAGATGAAATCCTGCGGTATCTTATTGAACACGGAAAAGGACTGGAAGTCAATACGGCAGGACTGAAGTATGGCCTTCCTTTTGCACACCCGCATCCGGATGTGTTAAAAAGATACAAAAAGCTGGGGGGAGAGATCATCACCGTCGGCGCAGATGCACATAAACCAGAGCATGTAGGGTATGATTTTAACATAGTTGACAATATTCTCGAAGCATGTGGTTTTAAATATTATGCAGAATTCATAAAAAGGGCCCCGGTTTTCAGAAAAATAAAGTGAAAAAAGGGGATTGAATTTTTGTTCTGAATTTAGTACAATAAATTACAGTTGATAAATCTTAAACAATGATAAGATTTATCAAGAAAAATGTAACTGTTATATACAGTAATACAATTTATCTTTAGGAGGACTAAATCATGGCAGTAAAAGTAGCAATCAATGGATTTGGACGTATTGGACGTCTTGCATTCAGACAGATGTTTGGAGCAGAGGGATTTGAGATCGTAGCAATCAACGACCTTACATCTCCTAAGATGCTGGCTCACTTATTAAAATATGATTCAACACAGGGAAAATATGAATTAGCTGATAAAGTATCTGCTGGAGAAGACTCCATCACAGTAGACGGAAAAGAAATCAAAATCTACGCTAAAGCTAATGCAGCTGAACTTCCATGGGGAGAAATCGGAGTAGATGTAGTTCTTGAATGTACAGGATTCTACACATCTAAAGCAAAAGCTCAGGCACATATCGATGCAGGTGCTAAACACGTTATCATTTCTGCACCGGCAGGAAATGACCTTCCTACAATCGTTTACAATGTAAACCATACACAGCTTACAAAAGATGACGCAATCATTTCTGCAGCTTCTTGTACAACAAACTGTCTTGCACCAATGGCTAAGGCTCTTAATGATCTTGTACCGATCAAATCTGGTATCATGTGCACAATCCATGCTTACACAGGTGATCAGATGACTCTTGACGGACCACAGAGAAAAGGTGATCTGAGAAGATCTCGTGCAGCAGCAGTAAACATCGTTCCTAACAGCACAGGAGCAGCTAAAGCAATCGGACTTGTTATTCCGGAACTTAACGGAAAACTTATCGGATCTGCACAGCGTGTACCAACCCCTACAGGATCTACAACAATCCTTACAGCAGTAGTTGAAGGTGAAGTTACTGTAGAACAGATCAACGCAGCTATGAAAGCAGCTTCTAACGAATCATTCGGATACAACGAAGATCAGATCGTTTCTAGCGATATCGTAGGAATGAGATTTGGTTCTCTCTTCGATTCTACTCAGACAATGGTACTTCCGCTTGACAACGGAACAACAGAAGTACAGGTTGTTTCTTGGTATGACAATGAAAACTCTTACACAAGCCAGATGGTAAGAACAATCAAACACTTCGGAACATTACTTTAATCCGTAACGTTTGTTTGGACAGGCTGAATTGATTCTTACTGGAATATTCCAGAGTTAGACTCAAGCAAGGGTCCGGTCTACATGGACCGGGCTCTTTTATTTAACAGGAAATTCTGATGGAGCTTCCTGCTAAATAAAAGGCACTATGTGCCCAAGATGTGTATTCGTGTGAAAACGCAGATTGTCGCAAGCAACTGCGCTCAGCACGGAAATGTGCCCGGCACATTCCATTTAAACGAAATGTAAACAGGAGGCAGGATTATGCTTAACAAAAAATCTGTAGATGATATCAATGTAAAAGGGAAAAAAGTCCTTGTAAGATGCGATTTTAACGTACCGCTGATCGATGGAAAGATCACAGACGAGAACCGTCTTGTTGCAGCACTTCCTACAATCAAGAAACTGATCGCTGACGGAGGAAAAGTAATCCTCTGCTCACATCTTGGTAAACCGAAGGGAGAACCGAAACCGGAGCTTTCTCTTGCACCGGTTGCAGTAAGACTTTCAGAACTTCTCGGACAGGAAGTAAAATTCGCAGCAGATCCTGAAGTAGTAGGACCAAATGCAAAAGCAGCAGTTGAAGCTATGAAAGATGGAGAGGTAATCCTTCTTGAAAATACACGTTACAGAGCAGAAGAAACAAAGAACGGAGATGAATTCTCTAAGGAACTCGCTTCTCTTTGTGATGTATTCGTAAACGATGCATTCGGAACAGCTCATCGTGCACACTGCTCTAACGTTGGTGTTACCAAATATGTTGATACAGCAGTTGTAGGATATCTTATGCAGAAAGAAATCGATTTCCTTGGAAATGCAGTAAACAATCCGGAAAGACCGTTCGTTGCAATCCTTGGTGGAGCTAAAGTTTCAAGCAAGATTTCTGTAATCGAAAACCTGATCGATAAAGTAGACACTCTGATCATTGGTGGAGGTATGTCTTATACATTCAGCAAAGCACAGGGCGGAACCGTTGGAAAATCTCTTCTTGAAGAAGATTACTGTGAATATGCACTGAACATGATTCAGAAAGCTAAAGACAAAGGCGTAAAACTCCTTCTTCCGGTAGACAACGTAATTGCAGATGATTTTTCAAATGATGCAAATATCAAAGTTGTTAAAGCTGGCGAAATTCCGGAAGGATGGGAAGGACTTGACATCGGACCAGAGACAATCAAGATCTATGCTGACGCTGTAAAAGATGCAAAGACAGTTGTATGGAACGGACCTATGGGTGCATTCGAGATGCCGAACTTTGCAAAAGGAACAGAAGAAGTCGCAAAAGCACTTGCTGAGACAGATGCAGTAACAATCATCGGTGGTGGTGATTCGGCAGCAGCAGTTAACCAGCTCGGATACGGCGACAAGATGACTCACATCTCTACGGGTGGCGGAGCTTCCCTTGAATTCCTTGAAGGTAAGGAACTGCCAGGTGTAGCAGCTGCTAACGATAAATAAGCAGCGTCTGTAATTAAGATAAAATAAGGGAGATTATTGCAATGGCAAGAAAGAAAATTATTGCAGGTAACTGGAAAATGAATATGACACCTTCAGAGGCAGTAGAGCTTGTGAATACACTCAAATCTCTGGTTGTGACAGAAGAGGCTGACGTGGTATTCTGCGTACCGGCAATCGATATCATTCCGGTTGTAGAAGCAGCAAAAGGAAGCAACATCCAGGTTGGAGCAGAGAATATGTACTTTGAAGAAAAAGGTGCATACACAGGAGAAATCTCTCCGAACATGCTTACAGATGCTGGTGTTAAATATGTTGTTCTCGGACACTCTGAAAGAAGAGAATACTTCGCAGAGACAAACGAGACTGTGAACAAAAAGATGCTGAAAGCATTTGAACACGGACTTACACCGATCATGTGCTGTGGAGAAACTCTTGAACAGCGTGAACAGGGTGTGACAATGGACTTCATCCGTCAGCAGGTTAAAGTTGGATTCCAGAATGTAACAGCAGATCAGGCTAAGACAGCAGTTATCGCTTATGAGCCAATCTGGGCAATCGGAACCGGTAAGACAGCTACAACAGAGCAGGCTCAGGAGGTTTGCAAAGCTATCCGTGAATGTATCGCTGAAGTTTATGATGAAGCTACAGCAGAAGCAATCCGTATTCAGTACGGCGGATCTGTAAATGCAGCTACAGCACCGGAATTATTCGCTCAGCCGGATATCGATGGTGGACTTGTAGGTGGTGCTTCTTTAAAACCGGATTTTGGTAAGATTGTAAACTGGAAATAGTCAATTATACCAAGGCGCAGGCAGAAATGCCTGCGTTTTTCGACTGTCAAAGTTTTAACAAGTGCTTGCAAGCATATATAAAATCATGTACAATATTTAACTGAAAGAGAAATCAAACGCTTTAAGACAAAATGAAGGAGTGTAAGACGATGAGTAAAAAACCAACAGTTTTGATGATCTTAGACGGTTACGGTCTGAGAGATGAAAAGAAAGGCAACGGTATTGCAGAGGCAAACACACCGGTTATGGATAAATTAATGGCTGAATATCCGTTTGTAAAAGGAAATGCAAGCGGACTTGCTGTAGGACTTCCGGACGGTCAGATGGGTAACTCGGAAGTAGGTCATATGAATATGGGCGCAGGACGTATCATTTACCAGGAGCTCACCAAGATCACAAAAGCAATCGATGATGGCGATTTCTTTGAAAATAAGGCACTTCTTGCAGCCTGTGAAAATGCAAAGAAGAACGGTACAGCTCTTCATCTGATGGGACTGGTATCTGATGGTGGTGTACACAGTCACATTACACATATTTATGGAATTTTGGAACTTGCAAAGAGACAGGGGCTGGACAAAGTATATGTTCACTGCTTCCTTGACGGACGTGATACACCTCCGGCATCTGGGAAAGAATATGTTGAACAGTTAGAAGCAAAGATGAAAGAAATCGGTGTAGGTGAAGTTGCAAGTGTTTCCGGACGTTACTATGCAATGGACCGTGACAACCGTTGGGACCGTGTAGAAAAAGCATACGCAGCACTTACACGCGGCGAAGGTGACACAGCAGCATCAGCAACAGAAGGAATCCAGGCTTCTTACGACAAAGAAGTAACTGACGAATTCGTAGTACCATTTGTAGTGACAAAAAACGGTACACCGGTTGCAACTGTAAAAGACGGAGATTCTGTGATCTTCTTTAATTTCCGCCCGGATCGAGCAAGAGAAATCACCAGAACATTCTGTGCGGATGATTTTGACGGATTTGACAGAGGAGAACGTATCAAGACTACTTATGTATGTTTTACAGAGTATGATGAGACAATTCCAAATAAAATGGTTGCATTTGTAAAAGAAGGCATCACGAATACATTTGGCGAATTTCTTGCAGCAAACAATATGACACAGGCAAGAATCGCCGAGACAGAGAAATATGCACATGTTACCTTCTTCTTTAATGGTGGAGTAGAAGAACCGAACAAGGGAGAGGACAGAATCCTTGTCAAATCGCCTAAGGTTGCAACTTACGATCTGAAGCCGGAGATGAGTGCATATGAAGTATGTGACAAGCTTGTAGACGCAATCAAAGCTGATAAGTACGATGTGATCGTAATTAACTTTGCAAACCCGGATATGGTTGGTCATACCGGTGTAGAAGCAGCAGTGATCAAAGCAATTGAAGCTGTTGATGAATGTGTAGGAAAAGCAGTTGATGCAGTGAAAGAAGTTGGTGGACAGATGTTTATCTGCGCTGACCACGGAAATGCAGAACAGCTGATCGATGAAGAGACAGGAGAACCATTTACCGCTCATACAACGAACCCGGTTCCGTTCATTCTTGTAAATGCAGATCCTGCATATAAGCTTCGTGAAGGCGGATGCCTTGCAGACATCGCTCCGACGCTGATCGAGCTGATGGGAATGCAGCAGCCAGCAGATATGACTGGAAAATCATTATTAGTAAAATAGTAAATATATTTGCCCGGAATCATGAAAATGGTTCCGGGTGTTTTGTTGTCAGAAGAGCAAAACATACTGCATATAAATCTGATCTACTCTTTTTGAAAAGCGTTGAAATGGAAAAATGCATGAAATGAAAAACAAAAATTCAAAAAATCACATTTAAATCAACAAAAATCACGATATATCATATTTATATGCAAGAATTGGTTGACGAAAAATCATTTTTCCTATATACTTACTACTTGTAGTGAGTTTTGATGTTGTCAAAACAGCTGAAAGAAACTGCAGATGGCAGATTTCGGAAGTATAAAGTACGGCAGGAAACACACAATGATTAGTTGATGATTATGGGAGGTTTTCAAGATGACTGCATATAGAGATATGAGTAGAGAAGAACTGCTTGAATTAAAGAGCAGACTGGAAAAAGAATTTGAAGATGTTAAAGGAAAAGGTCTGAAACTGGATATGTCCAGAGGTAAACCGTCCAAAGCACAGCTTGATCTTTCTATGGGGATGATGGATGTACTTAAGAGCACATCAGATCTTGTCTGCGAAGAAGGAGTAGATTGCCGTAACTATGGAGTGATCGATGGAATCAAAGAAGCAAAACAGCTTCTTTCTGATATGATGGAAGTACCGAAGGACAATATTATCATCTTTGGTAACTCCAGCCTGAACGTAATGTATGATACTGTTGCAAGAGCGATGACACATGGTATCATGGGAAGCACCCCTTGGGCAAAGCTTGACAAGGTAAAATTCCTCTGCCCGGTACCTGGATATGACAGACATTTTGCAATCACTGAACATTTTGGAATTGAGATGATCAATATTCCAATGACGTCGGATGGACCGGATATGGATCTGGTAGAGCAGTATGTGGAGAATGATCCGGCTGTAAAAGGTATCTGGTGTGTACCGAAATATTCTAACCCACAGGGAATCACTTATTCTGATGAAACCGTACACCGTTTTGCGAAATTAAATCCAGCGGCAGAAGATTTCCGTATTTTCTGGGATAATGCATATGGAATCCATCATTTGTATGAGGATAAACAGGATTATCTGATCGAGATTTTGATGGAATGTAAAAAAGAAGGACATCCGAACATGGTTTACAAATTCGGTTCTACTTCCAAGATCAGCTTCCCGGGTTCTGGTATTGCAGCAATTGCAGCATCCGATGAAAACCTTGCGGAAATCCGCAAGATGATGTCCGTACAGACCATCGGTCATGATAAATTAAACCAGCTCAGACATGCGCGTTTCTTCGGTGATATCCATGGAATGGTTCAGCATATGAAGAAACATGCAGATATCTTAAGACCGAAATTTGACACCGTATTAAGTGTACTGGAAAGTGAGCTTGGCGGACTTGAGATTGGTTCCTGGATGGCACCGCGAGGAGGATACTTCATTTCCTTCGATGCGTTGGATGGATGTGCAAAAGCAATCGTAGCAAAAGCAAAAGAAGCCGGACTGATCTTGACAAAAGCGGGAGCAACCTTCCCATACGGAAAGGATCCAAAAGACAGCAATATCCGAATTGCACCGTCCTTCCCGACACCAGAAGAACTGGAAGTTGCAGCACAGGTATTCGTACTCAGCGTAAAACTGGTAAGTATTGATAAAATTCTTGGCGAAAAAGTAGAAGTTGAAGAAGCTTAATATATATGAGAAAACAGTGGATTTTCCAGAAGGAGAATTCACTGTTTTTTGATGTAAAGGTTGTGGTGGCCGATTGTACAAAAGAAAGTCCTCCAATTCCATTGTGCAAACCATTCCGATGAGCCTCTTAGAGCGGAAATCATGTTCAGCAAAGGCTCCCATGATTTCTGAGTTTCATCTCCATTGCACAAAAGTGAATTGCAGGAATTTCTTTTGTAAAATCGACCGTTTAACTGTACTGGTGAAAATGACGGTGCCGAATTTGGAGAGAAAAAACTGTAAAGAAAGATATTACACTAATCTTCCCTTCCGACTGCAATTCCCTAAATCTTAGTCCTCACCACCCAAAAAACTTTCGCATATGTAAAACAAAGTTACCAATATACAGACCAGAGGAAACAAAGTACTCCCTCACATGAATTTGCACTACGGAGTTCAAGACTCAGGAATCGTGGAAGCCTTTGCTGAACACGATTCCTGCCTTAAGAGGCTTGAACGAAGTGGTTAGTGCAACTGAATGTGAGGGAGTACTTTGTTTCCTCTGGTCGTCTTATTGCAACCAAATATATTTTACATATCCTAAAATTCTACATCTTCTTCTGCGCAGTCGAAAGCATCAGTTTGATGCGGTTCAGCTGGTTTACTTCGCTTGCTCCCGGATCATAATCGATTGCAACGATGTTGGATTCCGGATGACGGCGGCGCAGTTCTTTAATAACACCTTTCCCGACTACGTGGTTTGGCAGACAGGCGAAAGGCTGTGTGCAGACAATGTTTGGTGCACCGCTGTGGATCAGCTCCAGCATTTCTCCGGTAAGGAACCATCCTTCACCGGTCTGGTTTCCAAGAGAAACAATTTCTTTTGCCATCGAAGCCAGGTGTTCAATATGTGATGGTGGATCGAAGCGTTTACTTGATTTTAATGCATCAACGGCAGGCTTGCGGAACCATTCCAGAGCTTTGATTCCGAGATTACCCATGCGGGCGGTTGATTTCTTCATGCCGAGATGTTCTGCTTTAAAGTTTGTATTGTAGAAGCAGTAGAGTAGGAAGTCGGTCAGATCCGGAACCACGGCTTCGGCACCTTCCTGTTCAAGAAGATCTACCAGGTAGTTATTGGCAGCTGGAAGGAATTTAACAAGGATTTCTCCGACAACTCCGACACGTGGCTTTTTGACATCTTTTAATGGAAGAGAATCAAAATCTTCTACAATCTGGCGGCAGAGACGCTTAAACTCGTGTCTGCTTGGATAGCCTTTCTTGATAAATTCGATAACTGTCTTTTCCCATTTCTTATGCATGGTATTGGCAGAGCCTGGAACAGCTTCATATGGGCGGACACGGTACAGGCAGCGCATGAAGAGATCACCAAATATCAGACCATACACACCTTTCAGTACAAGTGGAAGGGTGATCTTGAATCCAGGATTGCTTTCAAGCCCGCTTAAGTTGATTGAAATAACAGGGATATGTCCGTAACCGGCTTTTTTAAGAGCACGCCGGATAAATCCGATATAGTTGGAAGCACGGCATCCGCCACCGGTCTGCGAAATAATGACAGCCAGGTGGTCGGTGTCATATTTGCCGGAAAGGATAGCCTCCATGATCTGTCCGACTACCATCAGAGACGGGTAGCAGGCATCATTGTTTACATATTTAAGGCCCATGTCAACTGCATGCTTGTTATCATTTTTCAGTACTTCCAGTTTGTAGCCTGCTTCCTGGAAGGCTGGCTCAATCAGTGAAAAGTGGATCGGTGACATCTGTGGACACAAAATGGTATAGGTTTCCTTCATTTCCTTTGTAAAAGGAATTTTTTCGATATTTGCCGGACGAATGGTGCGCTCCATATGCTTCTGCTCGCGGACGCGGATGGCGGCGAGAAGAGAACGGATACGGATACGTGCAGCACCCAGGTTATTAACCTCATCAATCTTAAGAGAGGTATAAATCTTGTCGGAACCGGTTAGAATATCTGCAACAGCATCGGTTGTTACGGCATCAAGACCGCATCCGAAAGAGTTCAGCTGGATCAGATCCAGATCATCTCTTGTCTTTACAAAATTGGCTGCTGCGTACAGTCGGGAATGATACATCCACTGATCCATAACAATCAGCGGACGTTCTACCGGATTCAGATGGGAGATAGAATCTTCCGTCAGAACGGCAAGTCCGTAGGAGGTGATCATCTCCGGGATACCGTGGTTGACCTCCGGATCGTAATGGTATGGACGACCGGCAAGTACAATGCCGCGGGTTCCTGTCTTTCCCATGTAAGCGAGTGTTTCTTCACCTTTTTTGCGGATGTCCTGACGGCATGCAGCAAGTTCTTCCCATGCAGCATGAGCGGCATTTTTGATTTCTTCTGCTGGAAGATTCTTTGCAGAAGTAAATTCACGGACCAGTCCGTCTGTGATTGTCTTTTCGCTTGTGAGGGCGAGGAATGGATTCATGAAATCTACTTCACCGTGTACGATCGGATCCATATTGTTCTTGATGTTCTCCGCGTATGAGGTGACGATCGGGCAGTTATAATGATTGTCGGCATCGGCAAATTCACCACGTTCGTATGGTATACAAGGGTAGAAGATAAAGTCTGCACCCTGGTTGATCAGCCACTGTACATGTCCGTGCGCCAGCTTTGCCGGATAACACTCGGATTCGCTCGGAATAGATTCAATACCAAGTTCATAAATCTTATGTGTAGAAGCAGGAGAGAGTAACACATGATATCCCAGTTTTGTGAAGAAAGTAAACCAGAACGGATAGTTCTCATACATGTTGAGAACTCTTGGAATACCAACCGTTCCACGTTTTGCTTCGGATGGATCTAATGGCGTGTAACCAAAATAACGTTCATTTTTATAAGCGAAAAGGTTTGGCACATCACTCTTTGCTTTCTCTTTTCCAAGACCGCGCTCACAACGGTTTCCGGAAATAAAACGACGTCCGCCACTGAATTTGTTGATGGTCAGACGACAGTTGTTGGTACAGCCGTTACATTTTGCCATTGAGGTTGTATAGGTAAGTTCATTGATTTCATCAATGGAAAGCATGGTTGTATTTTTACATTCTTTGAAACCATAGCGTTCTCTTGCAATCAGTGCAGCCCCAAAAGCACCCATGATTCCTGCAATATCCGGACGGATTGCCTGACATCCGGCGATGGTCTCAAAGCTTCTGAGTACGGCATCATTGTAGAATGTACCACCCTGTACAACAATTTTTTTACCAAGCTCAGATGCATCGGATACCTTGATAACCTTGAAAAGAGCATTTTTGATAACCGAATAAGCAAGTCCGGCTGAAATATCGGATACTTCAGCACCTTCTTTTTGCGCCTGTTTTACCTTTGAGTTCATAAATACGGTACAACGGGTACCGAGGTCAATCGGATGTTTCGCAAAAAGTGCTTCATGTGCAAAATCCTCTACGGTGTAGTTCAGGGATTTGGCAAAAGTCTCGATAAAGGAACCGCATCCGGAAGAACATGCTTCGTTGAGCTGTACGCTGTCTACAGTCTGATTCTTGATCTTGATACACTTCATATCCTGACCACCGATATCGAGGATACAGTCTACATCCGGTTCGAAGAAAGAAGCGGCGTAATAGTGAGATACGGTTTCAACTTCGCCTTCATCCAGAAGAAGTGCGGCTTTAATGAGCGCTTCTCCGTAACCGGTTGAGCAGGAGTGAACGATCTGTACGCCTTCCGGAAGCTGGCTGTAAATATCCTTGATCGCACCGATGGTCGTACCAAGAGGATCACCGTCATTGCCATGGTAGAAGGAGTACAAAAGAGTACCGTCTTCTCCGACCAGAGCGGCTTTCGTGGTGGTAGAACCGGCATCGATTCCAAGGTAGGCATTACCGCGGTAGCTGGCAAGATCACCAACCGGCACCTGATGCTTTGCATGGCGGTTCTTAAATTCATTGTAATCTGCTTCGCTGGAAAAGAGCGGCTGCATACGCTCAACTTCAAAGTCCATTTCAATATGGGCATCCAGCTTTTTCTGCATCTCACCAAGAGAGGTGACTACATCCTTTTTAGAGTTCAGCGCAGAGCCGACGGCTGCAAAAAGATGGGAATACTTTGGTGCGATAATGTGTTCGTCATCCAGCTTGAGAGTACGGATAAACGCTTCTCTCAATTCAGAGAGGAAATGAAGCGGTCCACCGAGGAAAGCAACATGTCCGCGGATTGGTTTTCCGCAGGCAAGACCACTGATGGTCTGGTTGACGACTGCCTGGAAAATAGAAGCAGACAGGTCTTCTTTGGTAGCACCGTCATTGATCAGCGGCTGGATATCTGTCTTGGCAAATACGCCACAGCGGGCTGCAATCGTATAAAGTGCTTTGTAATTTTTGGCATATTCGTTCAGACCGGTTGCATCTGTCTGGAGAAGGGACGCCATCTGGTCGATGAAAGATCCGGTACCTCCGGCGCAGATTCCGTTCATACGCTGCTCAATATTTCCATTTTCAAAATAGATGATCTTGGCATCTTCGCCGCCCAGCTCGATCGCTACATCGGTCTGTGGTGCATAATCCTGAAGAGCGGTGGAAACGGCAACAACCTCCTGGACAAAAGGTACGCCAAGATGCTTTGCCAGAGTAAGACCACCTGATCCGGTAATCATTGGAGATACCTTGATCTGACCGAGCTTGTAGATAGCACGACCAAGCAGATCAGAAAGGGTTTCCTGAATATTGGCGAAGTGACGCTCGTAATCAGAAAACAGAACATCATTATTACTGTCCAGAACTGCGATTTTAACAGTTGTAGAACCGATGTCAATCCCCAGGGTATGTAATTCTGTCTGATTCATGATTTAACTACTCCTTATTACAATTAAAAAATTTGTCTGTGTTATTACCTATTAAATGTAGTTCGCAGAGAACTACAGTATCTTACATTATACGACAGAACCAACGAAAATACAAACAGAAGTTATGTATGGCATTGTAGAAAAAAGTGCCTGGAAGTGAACAAAAGATGTAAATTATGTGAAAAGAGAGTAAAGAGGTGGAATGGAATTGACAAAGTAAAAAGCAGACGATAAAATAACATACGTGGAAGGAGGTTTTGAATGAAGAACTGGTTAGATAAAATGGAGCGCAGGTTCGGGCGCTATGCAATTAGAAATCTTACGATGTATCTGCTTGCAGGTTATGCAATCGGATATCTTTTGAGTTTTACGATGCCACAGCTTCTTACCTATTTTACACTGGAACCGGCACTGATTTTGAAAGGGCAGGTGTGGCGACTTCTAAGCTGGGTGATCATCCCACCGAATGACAATATTATTTTTGTTATCTTTATGATGCTGTTATACTATTCCCTTGGTAATACGCTGGAAAGCTACTGGGGGGCATTTCGTTACAATGTTTACATTTTCTCAGGAATATTATTTACAGTTATTGGAGCTTTTATTGTGAATGGACTGATCGGAGGCATTACCGGATTTGGAAGCCTTTACAGTACTTACTATATCAATATGTCCATTTTCCTTGCATGTGCATCCATCATGCCGGATTATCAGCTTTTGCTTTACGGCATTATCCCAATCAAGATGAAGTGGCTTGCAATTCTGGATGTGGTTCTGCTTGCGGTAGACGCAGTGCAGGGCGGTCTGATCATACGGATCGTGATCATCGCATCCCTTTTGAACTTTATTATTTTCTTTTTCTGCAACCGGAATCTGCGTGGACACAGTCCGAAACAGGCTGCCCGCAGAAAGAAATTCCAGAAGCAGATAAGCCGTCCGCAGAATCAGTATGCAGGCGGTGCAAAGCACAGATGTGCAGTGTGCGGTCGTACGGAACTTGACGATCCGACACTGGAGTTTCGTTATTGTTCAAAGTGTAACGGGAATTATGAATATTGCCAGGACCATCTTTTCACACACGAACATGTGAAGTAGAGTTCTAACATAGAATCAAATTGAATAATAAGAGGAGGAAACAATGAAAAAAACCAAGATTGTTTGTACAATGGGACCAAACACCAACGACAGAGAAATGATGAGAAAGCTGATCCAGAATGGAATGAATGTGGCACGTTTCAATTTCTCACATGGTGATCATGAAGAACAGAAGTTCAGAATGGATATGCTCAAAGAGCTTCGTGAAGAGGAACATACAAACACTGCAATCCTTCTGGATACAAAGGGACCGGAAATTCGTACAGGAATCCTGAAAGACGGAAAGAAGATTACTTTAAAAGAAGGAGAAACCTTCACTCTGACAACAGAAGATATCGTAGGAGATAATAAGAGAGTATCTATCACATATAAGGGGCTGGTACAGGATATTTATAAAGGCTGTACCATTCTGATCGACGATGGCCTGATCGGACTTCGTGTAGAGAGCAAGACAGAGACGGAGATTGTCTGTTCTGTAGTAAATGGTGGAGAACTTGGCGAAAAAAAAGGTGTTAACGTACCGAACGTAGCCATTCGTCTTCCGGCTATTACAGAAAAAGATAAGGATGATATCCGTTTCGGTGTAGAGCAGGATATTGACTTTATCGCAGCATCATTTGTAAGAAATGCAGAGTGTGTACTTGAGATCAAGGCATACTTAAAAGAACTCGGCGCTCCGTATATTCCAATCATTGCAAAGGTAGAGAACGCAGAAGGCATTGAGAATATTGATGAGATCATCCGTGCGGCTGATGGTATCATGGTGGCACGTGGAGATCTTGGTGTAGAGATTCCGGCAGAGGAAGTGCCGCATCTCCAGAAAATGATCATCCAGAAATGTAATGACAACTTTAAGACTGTTATTACTGCAACACAGATGCTGGATTCTATGATGCGTAATCCGCGTCCGACAAGAGCAGAAGTGACGGACGTTGCCAATGCGGTATACGACGGAACAGATGCAGTTATGCTTTCCGGAGAGACAGCACAGGGGAAATACCCTCTGGAAGCACTCCAGATGATGGTTCATATTGTAGAGACGACAGAGGAACATCTGGACTATGATTCCATTCTTGCTAAAGCCGGAGATCATCTGAAGTCAGGTGTGTCCAGTGCAATCGGATATGCTTCTGTACTTGCGGCAGCGAACCTGAATGCAAGATGCATCATCACTCCATCTGTATCCGGTGCAACAACAAGGGTTGTATCCAACCTTCGTCCGAAGCAGGAAATCCTTGGAATTACACCGAACGAACGTACCCTTCGCCGGATGTCGATCTACTGGGGCGTAAGAGGATTGAAGTCTCTGGAATTCCATACAACAGATGATATCTGCAGTGGGGCAATTGATCTTGCACAGGCAAAGAAATGCGTGGACAGTGGAGATATTGTTGTCCTGACAGCTGGTATTCCTTCACCGAGCGTACAGCGTGAAAAGGGTTCTGTAAGTAATATGATGCGTATTGCAACCATCGACTAGACGAAAGAGAGATGAACAGAATGAAAAAAGAACCATTCGTAACAAAGACACAGTTAGATGAAATCGTAAAAGAATATCCGACTCCGTTTCATCTTTATGATGAAAAAGGGATTCGTGAAAATGTAAAAGCACTCAAAGAAGCATTTGCATGGAACAAAGGATATAAAGAATATTTTGCAGTAAAGGCAACTCCAAACCCATATATCCTCAATATTTTAAAAGAATATGGATGCGGGTGTGACTGCTCTTCCTATACAGAGCTTTTAATGTCTGAGTCTGTCGGACAGGTTGGAGAAAATATTATGTTTTCTTCCAATGATACACCGGCAGAGGAATTTGCACTTGCTGATAAGCTCGGCGCAATCATCAACCTGGACGATATCACACACATTGATTTTCTGGAAAAGACGATCGGAAAGATTCCGGAGACAATCAGCTGCCGTTATAATCCGGGTGGACTTTTCAAAATTTCCAACAGCATTATGGATAATCCGGGAGATGCCAAATACGGTATGACAACTGAACAGATTTTTGAGGCATTCAAGATCCTGAAGTCCAAAGGCGCAAAAGAGTTCGGTATCCATGCATTCCTTGCAAGTAATACTGTAACTAATGAATATTATCCGACACTTGCACGTACTTTGTTTGAAGTAGCAGTTAAGCTTCAGAAAGAGACCGGTGTACATATCAAGTTCATCAACCTTTCCGGTGGTGTGGGAATTCCTTACAAACCGGATCAGGAACCGAACGATATCAAGGTGATCGGTGAAGGTGTAAGAAAAGTGTACGAAGAGGTTCTTGTTCCGGCTGGAATGGGTGACGTGGCGATTTACACAGAGCTTGGCCGTTTTATGCTTGGACCTTATGGATGCCTTGTGACAAAAGCAATCCATGAAAAGCATACGCACAAAGAGTACATCGGTGTAGATGCATGTGCCGCAAACCTGATGCGTCCGGCTATGTATGGTGCCTACCATCACATCACTGTCATGGGAAAAGAAAATGAACCATGCGATCATACTTACGATGTGACTGGTTCTCTGTGCGAGAATAATGATAAATTTGCAATCGACCGTCAGCTTCCGAAGATTGACATGGGAGATCTGCTTGTGATCCATGATACCGGAGCACATGGATTCTCTATGGGATATAATTACAACGGACGTCTTCGTTCCGCAGAAGTTCTTCTGAAAGAGGACGGAGGTACACAGCTGATCCGCAGAGCAGAGACTCCGATGGATTACTTTGCAACTTTCGACTGCTTCCCGGTTTATGAGGAACTTAAGAAGAATACGGAAGAAGCGGATAAGCTCGGAAAATAGAATTATAAGCTGAGATAGAAAACGCCCCTGGATTTTGATATGCTACCCTCATATAGGACAATGAAATATAAAAGTCCTATATGGGGGTAT
>ENA-OPSG01000448-OPSG01000448.1-human-gut-metagenome-genome-assembly--contig:-NODE-448-length-26885-cov-9.429445_pt1 | contig 26885 bp, 25 predicted proteins | sample MGYA00241454_ERZ501900 | MGnify/ENA primary metagenome ERZ501900 (study PRJEB25962, sample SAMEA2042225) | human gut metagenome | biome: human gut; feature: human-associated habitat; material: faeces... | reverse complement strand
TGTCGCCCGGAATCTCGTAGACGGGCTTGAAGCCGTCGTCGATATTGATTCCGAGGTCCTTCTTCGAGAGGTCGCGGATGTGTCCGAAGCTCGATTTTACGATATAGTCCTTGCCGAGGAACTTCTCGATGGTCTTGGCCTTGGCAGGGGACTCTACGATGACTAAATTGTCCTGCATTACGTTGTTTTGATGGCTTTTTCAGAAATGCGAAAACCTAAGCATCTTCAACACTTAGGTTCCGCACAAGGGTTTCTCTTCGGTTTATTTGATCATGTTGTACGCCAGTTCGAGCCGGATCGGAGCGTTGTTTTCGCCGCCGTCGGTCGCCATGCCCTGCAGGATGCCGAAGGCCGTGGTGTAGAAACCTCCCGCCTCCGGGGCGAGGTAGATCGTGCGGTTCTGCACCTTCGAGAGGTCCACCGCACGCCCCTCGGCCGCGGCGGCCTGTTGATTTCGGCCTTGTGGTACTCGTTGACGTCGTCGATGTCCTTGATGTCATCGAAACGAACGTCGGCGGGCACGCACAGCACCTTGTCGTCGCCGCCCTCTTCGTCTTCCATGTGGTACAGGCCGACGGCGCGGCACTCGATGACGCAGCCCGGGAACACGGAGTTCTTGACCATCACCAGCGCGTCCAGCGGATCGCCGTCCTCGCCGAGCGTGCCTTCGATGTAGCCGTAGTCGTCCGGGTAGCCCATGGCGGTGAACAGCTCACGGTCCAGGGTGATGCGGCCGGTCTCCTGGTCGACTTCGTACTTGTTCTTGGAACCACGCGGGATTTCAACGAGAACGTTGAACGTTTCTGCCATGATATTGCTCCTTAGAGTCGATTGACATAATCACACTCCACAATACCCCGTCGTACGCCGGAAGCGCCACGATTTCGCCCAAAAACGCAGATGGGGCCCGTCGTCGAAACGACGGGCCCCATCACCGAAACGGTCAGCCTGCCGGCCGCGCGTCCCTCATGCGTTCTCAGTCCTCATGCACCACGGTGAAGATGTGCGCCACATCGGCCCACGGTGCCAACGAGACGAAGTTGTCCCAGCTCCACGCGAAGTCGCGGCCGGTCAGCTCGTCGTGTATGTGCGCACCCCACTTCGGATCGATGCCGTAGTCGGGCAGCTCCAGATGCACCATGGCCTGATGCGCCTCGTGACCGTCCAGGTTCACCACCACGATCAGCGTCTCCGGCTTGTCGGTGCCGGTCAGCTCGGCCGGTGTGTGGCGGGCGAATGCGAGGATGTTCGGGTCGGAGGATTCCAGCACCGTCAGGTTGTGGTAGCTGAACGCCTTCGGATGCTCGCGGCGGACGCGGTTTAGGTTGGTCAGCAGCTCGGCGATGCCGTACTTGTCGGCGGCCGACCAGTCGCGCACCTTGACCTCGTACTTCTCGTTGTCGATCTGCTCCTCGAAACCGGGGCGCTGCTTGTTCTCGATCAGCTCGAAGCCGTTGTAGATGCCCCAGCTCGGGCTGCCCATCGCGGCGAGCACCGCGCGCACAGCGTGGCCGGCGATGCCGTTGTCGCGCACGTAGGCGGTGAGGATGTCCGGTGTGGTGGGCCAGAACGTGTTGTGCTGATAGTAGCCGTCGTCGCCGTTCGTGGTCTCCAGGTACTTGCCCAGCTCCTCCTTGGTGTTGCGCCACGGGAAGTAGCAGTGCGACTGCGTGAATCCAACGTAGCTCAGCGCGCGCATCATGCCCGGGCGGGTGAACGCCTCGGCCAGGAACAGGATCTCCGGGTGCTTCTTGGTGACCGCCGCGATGACGTCCTGCCAGAAGCGCACCGGCTTGGTGTGGGGGTTGTCGATGCGGAAGATCGTCACGCCGGCGTTGATCCACAGTTCGAGAACACGCTCGACTTCCTTCTCGATGCCGGGCATGTCGGCGTTGAAGTCGATCGGATAGATGTCCTGATACTTCTTCGGCGGGTTCTCCGCGAAGGCGATGGAGCCGTCCGGCTTGTGGCGGAACCAATCCGGGTGCTGCTTGACCCACGGGTGGTCGGGTGAGCACTGCAGCGCGAAGTCGAGCGCGATTTCCAGACCCAGCTCGTGGGCCTTGGCGACGAGCGCCTTGAAATCGTCCATGTTGCCGAGCAGCGGGTCGACGGTGTCATGCCCACCCAGCTCGGAACCGATGCCGAACGGCGAGCCCGGATCGTCGGGACCGGCCTCCAGCGCGTTGTTGCGTCCCTTGCGGTTCGTCTTGCCGATCGGGAAGATCGGCGGCAAGTACACGATGTCGAAGCCTTCGGCCTTGGCGCGTTCCAGGCCGGACACCGACGTCTTGAGCGTGCCCTGGACGATCTTGCCGGTCTCCGGGTCGACGTAGGCGCCCTCGGAACGCGGGAAGAACTGGTACCATGCGGCGAAGCTGGATTCCGGACGCTGCACGAGGAAACGCTGGGGCTGGCTGGGCGAGACGCCGTCGCGCAGCGGGTTGGTCAGATGCAGCTGGGCGACCGGTTCGCTGGTCGCCGCGGCGAGACGGTCCTCGGGCGTAAGCGATGTGTCCTTCATGGTGGCGGCAGCGGCGACGAGCGTCTTGCGCTGCGCGGCGCTCAGCTTGGCGTCGGCGGTCTTCGCCCAGCGTTCCAGCAATTGCGCGCCGGATTCGAGGGCGTTCTCGACGTCGTCGTTGACCTTGACTTTGATGGCCGCGTCATGCAGCCAGGACTTGTAGGTGTCCTCCCATCCTTCGATGGTGACGCTCCATTCGCCCAGCTGGCGCTTGATGGCGGCGAATTCGGGCTGCCACGGCTTGACGTCGCTGTGCTCGCCGCAGGTGAGCATGACCTCCCAGCGGTCGAGGCCGGGGTTGGTGCAGGTCATCGGCAGACGCTGCATCTCCTTGCCGCGGTGGTTGCGCACGATGGCGGTGGCACCGACTTTGGTGCGGCCTTCGATGAAGACCTGCGCGGTGACCTTGAACGGTTCGCCCAGCTCGACACGGGCGGGGAAACGGCCGGATTCCTCGTTCGGTGTCACGTCCATGACGGCGATGCGTCCGAACTGCGACGGGTCTGCGACGGGAATGGACTGCGCGGGGACCTCACCGTTGGCGACGGCGGCCGCAGTGGCGGCTTTCGTCGTTCTGGAGGCGCGAGGCGTCTTGGCCGTCGTGCGCTTGCGCGTCGAGGTGGTACGTGATGTGGACTGCTTGCCCGACGAAGTGTGACGGGTTGCGGATTTCGCTTCGGTCTTGTCGTCCGAATGCGATGTGGCTGATCGAGATGAACTACTGCTAAGCGCTGACGCGCCTTTCTTTTCTTCTGCCATACCGCCCATTGTATACGGCTGATGGCCAATGGGCGATTGTGGATAACCCCCTGTCTTATATGCCGAGAACCGCCAAATGTGGATAACTGTCGTGGGGAGTTATCCACAACACGCCGAAGGGGGATAGCCTTCGACCACATTGCCTGAAATCCGGTGGCCGACGGCGTCCGGCATGGCATGGTGTCATCAACCGCCCATCGTGGACGCGGCGGGATTTCAGGAAGGGAATATCATGAACATGGTTGTATTCAGGCGATGTCAGTCCGCGCTGGGGGTCGCGGCCGTCATGGCTCTCGCATTGGTGGCCTCGCTGGTGTTTGCCGCCATGCCGGCCGCGGCGGTGACGTTGAGCAGGGCGGATGCCGGCACGTTTCTGCGCTATGAGCATGGCGGCGAGCAGGTCATCGGCGTCATGGCGAAGGATTCGACGAACAACTATTACTGCATCGAGTCTGGCGAACGCGTCGAATACCAGCTGGGGGAGAGCGTCAAGCTGCGTGACGACGACACCGCGCGCCGGCTCGGCTGGCTGATGGGCCATTATCGCGACGGGACGGCCGCGGAGCATGCGGCGATCGCGGTGCTGGCCCATGATCTGCTGGACCTGAAGCCGGACACGTGGAAATCCCGGCGCGTGTCCGTCATGCGCGACAATCCGACGCTGCGGCGCAAGGTAGAGCAGATGTGGGAGGAGGCGGGATCCAACGCCCCGGCGAATGCGACGGTGACGCGTACATACGCCGAAGGCACGCGGACCGGGCGCGTCACGGTGTCGGTGACCAATGCGCAGGGGAAGACGATCGCCGGGATCAAATACGCCGCGACGCTGAACGGTCCGGCGGTGTTCGCGAACGGTGCCCAGGTACCCGGGGTGGGGGTCATTGCGCCGCCGAATCTGGGCGGAGCCGATCGTGTACTCGTGGAAGGCGACCGGCGAGGGGGAAGTGAAGGCGAGTGTGGCATATGACCGCAAGCAGGTGGACGTGTTCGCAGTCGCGGGAGGCCAGGATCTGGTGCGTTACGGCGGCTCTTCGCAGGTGAGCGGCAAGGCGGTGAATTTCTCGGTCCGCAAGGAGTTCGTGCCCACACTGGGCACCGCCGTCGCGGCCAAGGTGGTCGACGCCGGGCAGCCGGTCGTGGATACCGTCACATCCGGAGTGGATGACGGCGATTCCTGGGCGTCCGGATTGGAGTTGCGGGCGTCCGGATGGTATTTCGACGGGCTCGGCGTGGGCGATCTGTCCGAGCCGGTCATGCCTGGTGCCGACGAGACGGCGAAGGAGTTCATCGCAAGGCTGGGCACAATGGGATTCCGGCCGTCCGCTTATGGCGAGGCGTCGTTCACTGCTCCCGGGCAGCGCGTGGACGTGAGAGCAACGGCCGAGCCGGGCGGCGACGCGGCTTATGAGGCGCCGCGAGGTGGAGGATTCGGCACATGGGTGTGGGCGTTCGAAGTCGAGAAGTTGAGCGATACTGCGCGACAATATATAGGTAAGGATGTGGTCAGCGGGTTCCTGGAATACACGGAGACGAATTCGAACCGTGCTCGGGTGAGTGTGGAATCCACGGTCACGGAGCATACCGGCGTGGTTGGTTCCGAACTGAGCGACACCATTACGGTCGACGGATTCCCCGATGATCACGGATCCTTTGACGGCAATGTCAAGCTTGGCATCGGCGCTGACCGGGCGATGGCGCAGGTGAGCGTGTGGTGGGCGGGCGATCCGAATGATTCCGCCGGCGACGAGGCGTACCGGCCTCAGGGGGAGACGCCGCCGGCCGAGGACAGCAATCACCGGTTGATTGGCGTGTGGGATTATCCGGCGGTCAACGGGCGTATCCGAGTGGGCGCCGGGGCGCCGGACGCTCATGGCGATCCGGTGCACATCGTGGCCGAATCGCCCGGATGGTACGTGTTCGTTTGGAGCTTCGACGGCGATGACCGGGTGATGCCGGCGTCCAGCGCATACGATGACGCGTGGGAGCGCGTGCGCATATGGGATGTGGCACGGCCACGCAAGCCGGCGCTGACCACGCAGGTGGAGCCGGACATTGTGCGGGTCGATGAGCCGTTCCGCGATACGGCGCGGATTGTGGGCGATGTGCCCGAAGGGGCCTATGTGACGTTCACGGCGTACGAGGCGGTGGAGGAAGGGGCGGTGCCCGGCATGAACGGCGTGCTGCTTGACGAGGCCCGCGCCGAAGTGGACCATACGCTGTTCGAGCAGACGATCGCCAGTCCGCAGGTGCGCTCGCCGAAGGCGGGACTGGTGTATTGGAGAGCGTCGCTTCGCTCGCGTGACGGTGATGTGCTGGTTTCGCATGAGCTCGGCGTCGAAGGGGAGACCGTAACCGTCGAAGTGCCTGATGATCCACCCGCTGAGCCGAAGGCGGATCCAGAGCCCGAGAAGCCGGTGCTGTCTCATACCGGTGCGGGGGTCGTCGCCATCATCGTCGTCGGATCCGGAGCCGCCGCGGCCGCCATCGGTGCCCTGGCCTTCCGCCGCCGATCCCGTCGCTGACGCTGCCGCTGGCGAAGGTTGTCTAGCGAGACCGGTGGATGGTTTGAGGCACTTGAGAAAGGCGCAATAGAACAGGAAGGCTAGGAATCTTGTAATTCCTAGCCTTCTATTTGGCATGGATTTGAACCATGGGCCTCATGGTATATGGGTCAGGCGTGGGCGTTTTCGCGACGTCGCATGGTGCGCAACTGGTCGGCGATCCATGTATTGACGACGGCGTTGCGGCTGATTGCCAGCTCGGCGGCTTCCTCGTCTAGTTCGCTGACCATCCATGCGGACATCGTCAGCGTGATTCGCTTCTCCAGCGGGGGATGATGTTCGACTACGGGATTGCCGAGATCGACATAGCTGAGGATGTCCTCGCCGTTGTCGAACATCTCCTCAAACTGGTCGCTGGTGATCGCTTGGCATCATTTTTTGGCTTTCATGGTATGCCTCCTCGTTCTTGCGCGATCGGTGCACGGGTATGATGCGGATGCGCTTGCCGCGTTTGGCTGTAATCGCCGTCCAATGCCTGCCGTCGATCATCCCGAGCACGATGTGGCGCACATCGTCGTTTCCGGGATTCGGGGCGGTCAGCGTCACTGGAGGCATCGCGCCGGTCGACAAGATCGCGGCCTTCCGCGTACTACGATCAGGGTTTTGATTCTCGACTCCGTATTAGTTATATACAAATCAGTTTTATGTATGGATAAAAGATATGTGTAACAATATCATGGTTTGTAAATTCCTAATCCAAGACTTGAAAGTAAGTCTATGCATTGCTAATCTAGTTCACATGACTGCAGTGATGGTCTCGCCGGCGTTAAAGGCGCAGAAGCAAGAGTTGAGCCTTCAGGATCGCGTTACATACAACATGAAGGTTCTTATCGCCATTCGACAGACCTCTCAGAAGGATCTGGCGCAGGCTATGGGAATTGCCGCGCCGACTCTATCCCAGAAGTTCAGTGGGCGCACCCGATGGAACATGGATGATATAGAAAAAGCCTCCGATTTCCTTGATGTGAAACCGGAGGCACTGGTAGCGGGGCATGGATTTGAACCATGGACCTCTGGGTTATGAGCCCAGCGAGCTACCGAGCTGCTCCACCCCGCGCCGGCTGTTTTCAAACAGCTCTATCTAAGATAGGGGAGAATGCGAGATTGTCAAATCGGCGTGTCGGATTTTTGCGCTGAGTGAAATGCCGGGATTGATAACCGGTCATAACTCATGGCGATAACCTGACGGCGTATCAATATCCCGGCCATTGCCATAATAAGAACATGCCTATCAAGATCCCAAGCGGCCTGCCCGCGCGTGCCATCCTCGACTCGGAACGCATCTTCGCCCTGGAGAAGCCCGAGGCGGAGCGCCAGCGTGTGCGACCGCTCAAATTGGTGATCCTGAATCTGATGCCCAAGAAGGTCGAAACCGAGACGCAGCTGCTGCGCCTGATCTCCAAATCGCCGCTGCAGGTCGAAATCGACTTCATGAAGACATCCACCCATGAACCGACCCATGTCAGTCACGATCATCTGGTCAAGTTCTATGAGACGCTGGATGCCTTCCGCGACAACTACTATGACGGTTTCGTCGTCACCGGAGCCCCGGTCGAGCACCTGCCGTTCGACCAGGTCGATTACTGGGACGAGTTCAAGTCGATTCTCGACTGGGCGAGCGCCCATGTGTTCTCCACCATGTACCTGTGCTGGGGCGCGATGGGGGCGCTCAACTACCGGTATGGCGTGCGCAAGGTCGACCTGCCGGAGAAGATATTCGGGGTGTTCCCGCAGTGCCTGCAGGACGAGTACTGCTTCCTGACCAATGGTTTCGACGAGATCGCGCTGCAGCCGCACTCCCGTCTGGCGGGTGTGAACGAGGCCGACGTGGCGGCGAATCCCGACTTGCAAGTGCTCACTTGGGGTCCGCAGTCCGGGCCTGGCCTGATCGCCACTCGCGATTTCTCCGAAGTGTTCGCTCTCGGCCATTGGGAGTACGGCAAGACGACGCTCCAGGAGGAGTACGAGCGCGACATGGCGAAGGGGATGAGCAACGTCCCGTTCCCGCACAACTACTTCCCGCATGACGATCCGCACCTTGAGCCGTTGTTCGCATGGCGATCGCACGCGAATCTGCTGTGGCGCAATTGGCTGAACTGGGTGTATCAGACCACGCCGTACGATCTCACTGAAGTGCCCGGATTGCGGGCGGAGCGCCGGCTTGGCATCGATCGTTTCCGCCACGCGCCCTCCGGCCCGCGCAAGGACGATTTCTCACCGTTCGTCCATGACGACTACGGCGTGATACGTGGCGAATGATGGTTCTCGCCTGCGCTGCGGTCGTTTGACGGGGGTCTGGGACCATCCCGGTCGGCTCCCCGTTGATGGTCTTTCGGATCTGGAGGGCGCAGATGACCTCGGAATCCCGCTGTAATTGGTCGGAGATTCGAGATTTGTTGCATTAGCACGGTTTGGTGTCCACATGGCGTACAAAAGAGGGCCATCGCCGTGTTCAATAGGTGGAATACCGGCCTCTTTTGTCCATGCCTTATGAGTGGTGTTTAAAAAACCGTCCAAATAATGAGACAATGACCAATATGTTAACGCTCACGAATTTGGCGAAGAAACGCCGTACAGCCCTTGGAAAATAAGGCGTGTTGCGTGTTATCCAAGGTGGTCATAGGATAATCATTTAGTCATTCGGAGCGGAATGTCTGGGCAGGAGCTCCGGTTGGTCGGTCTTATGCCCGGGCAGCTTCGATAACGGCTGGACGGACGATATCCAAACGTCACATTCGCCTCAACCGTTGGGCTAAACTGACAGCTGATAATGAGAGCAGGAGGCGCGATATGGTAGATGCGGTCGGTACGGGCGCACTATTGGCGGCCGACAGCGGTCCCGAACTGCCAACGGTCAATGATTTTCTTCCTCCCGAGATCCTGTTCCAGGGAACCCCCTTCGCGATCAATCGCATCATATTGATCCGCATCGTGGCGACCGTGGTGCTTCTCGTGGTGCTCGGTATCACGGCGAAGCGCGCCAAGCTCATCCCCGGCCGCTGGCAAGGCGTGGTCGAGATGGGCATCGACTTCGTGCGCGACAGCGTCGTATATCAGGTCATGGGCGAGCTGCGCGGCAAGCGCTACGTGCCGATGATTTCGACGTTGTTCTTCACGATCTTTGTGTTCAACCTGTGCGGCATCATCCCCGGCATGAACATGGCGGCCACCGCCACAGTGGTCATGCCGCTGGTGTTCGCGGTCTGGGTGCTCATCCAGTACTGGATCACCGCAGCACGCGAGAAGGGCCTGTGGGGCTACATCCGCGACGAGTGCTTCCCCAAGGGAGTGCCGTGGCCGGTGTACATCCTGCTGGCGCCGATCCAGCTGTGCGAGCTGGTGCTGATCCGCCCCGCATCGCTGACCATCCGTCTGTTCGCCAACATGATCTCCGGGCACTTGCTCGTGGCATCCTGCCTGGCGTTTGCACAGTACTGGGTCATCGACGCGACCAATAAGCTTGCCGGCATCCCCGTCGGCGCGCTGTGGTTCGTCTTCGGTTTGGTGCTCACCCTGTTCGAGGCGTTCGTCGCCTTCCTGCAGGCCTACGTGTTCGCCATCCTCTCGACGGTGTACATCAGCATGAGCTACCCGGAGGAATGAGCCGCACCCGCGTGAGACTCACCACGGACAATACGAATACTTTGCAATTCCCGAGACAACTGAAGAAATTAACCAAGTTTTTTTAACGGTTACGTTAGAAAGGAAACAGAAATGGACATCATTACTCTCGCTCAGGTCACCGGCAGCCTTTCCGTCATCGGCTACGGCCTCGCGACCCTCGGCCCCGGCCTCGGCCTGGGCATCCTGTTCGGCAAGGCGATGGAGTCCACCGCCCGTCAGCCCGAGGTGAGCGGCAAGATCCAGATGATCATGTTCATCGGCCTCGCACTGGTCGAGGTGCTGGGTCTGCTCGGCTTCGTGGCCGCCCTGATCGTTAAGTGAGACGACAGGCGACGATTCACACGTTTATTCGACATTGAAAGGAGGGCTTCATGATGACAATAGCCGCAAGTGACGGCCTCAAGCTGTTCATTCCGCAGGTCTACGACATCGTGTGGTCCCTGATCATCCTTGTCATCGTCGCGCTGTTCTTCCACAAGTTCTTCATGCCGAAATTCAACGCCATCTTCGATGAGCGTGCGGCGAAGATCGAAGGCAACATCGCCAAGGCAGAGCAGTCCAAGAAGGATGCCGACGCCGCCAAGAGCAAGTACGAGGCCCAGCTGAGCACCGCTCGCGTCGAAGCCTCCAAGATTCGTGACGACGCCCGTGCCGAAGCTTCCCACATCATCGCCGACGCACGCTCCCGCGCGGAGTCCGACGCCGCCCAGATCACCGCCAACGCGCAGCGCTCCATCGAGTCGCAGCAGCAGCAGGCGCTGGTCTCCCTCAAGGGCGAAGTCGGTACTCTTGCCACGGCCCTGGCCGGCAAGATTCTCGGTGCCAAGCTTGAAAGCGACGACGTGCAGTCCTCGATGATCGACAAGATGATCGACGACCTGGACACGAACGACAAGAAGTGATTCCGGCGTTCCGGAAAGGGAGGTGACCAATGCGAGGAGAGGCATCCCGCATCTCGGATCGCGTTTCGCGTGACGAGTTGGCGCCCAAGCTGCGCTCGACCGGCAAGGACGCATGGCGTATCGGCAACGAACTGTTCACGATCACCAACGTGCTTGACCACACCGTGCAGCTCGAACGCGCTCTCACCGATCCGTCACGTCCGGTCGACGACAAGATCGGCGTGCTCAAGGAGCTCATCGGTGCCCAGGCCCATCCCATGACCCTGGAGATCATGAGCGATCTGGTCGGTCGCAAATGGAGCCGTGCCGCGCACATCGCCAACGCCGTCGAAGACTTCGGCGTTGACGCCATGATGTACTACGCGGATGCCGCGGGCGTCACCCTGCGCGTGTCCGTGGAACTGGCCGAGCTGCATTCCGCGCTGCTCAACCTGCCGGTTCTGCGTTCGAAGCTCAATGACGACAGCGTACCCGCCAAGGCGCGCATCGATCTGCTGAACGCCGTGCTGGGCAAGACCGAGTTCAACGAGGTCACGCTCCGGCTGGCGGAACACGCCGCGTGCAACCCGCGCAACCGGCGCTATCTGGAGACCATCCAGTGGCTGATCAACAAGTTCTCGCGCCACATGGGCGAGTCGATGATTACCGTGACCACCGCGTCGCCGCTGAACATCGACCAGATCAAGCGACTGACCGCCGTATATTCCGCGAAGCTCGACCATCCGGTGCACATCAACTCGGTCGTCGACCCCACGGTCCTCGGCGGCATGCGCATCCAGGTCGGCGACGAGGTCACGGACAACACCGTGGTCGCCCAGCTCCAGCAGCTGCACCGCACGGTAAAGGCGAAAGCCTGACGATACGGTTCCGGGCCGCGCCACACGCGGCGACGGAGCCCGACATGAAATTTTCCAACAATAAGGAGTGATCATGGCAGAACTTACCATTGATCCCGCCACGATACGCAAGGCGCTCGATGATTTCGTCGAGTCGTACAAGCCGAGTGACACCCCCACCCAGGAAGTGGGCTATGTCGCGACGGCCGGCGACGGCATTGCGCACGTGACGGGACTGCCTGGTTGCATGGCCAACGAGCTGCTGACCTTCGAGGACGGCACGCTCGGCCTGGCGTTCAATCTTGACGCCCGTGAGATCGGCGTGGTTATCCTCGGCGATTTCGCAGGCATCGAGGAAGGCCAGGAGGTCCGACGCACCGGCGAAGTGCTCTCCGTGCCCGTCGGCGACGGCTATCTCGGCCGCACCGTGGACCCGCTGGGCAACCCGATCGATGGTCTGGGTGAAATCAAGGGCATTGAAGGGCGTCGAATCCTCGAAGCCCAGGCTCCTGACGTTATGCACCGTCATCCCGTCGACGAACCGCTGTCCACCGGCCTGAAGGCCATCGACGCGATGACGCCGATCGGCCGCGGCCAGCGTCAGCTCATCATCGGAGACCGCCAGACCGGCAAGACCGCAATCGCGATCGACACCATCATCAACCAGAAGAAGAACTGGGAGACGGGCGACCCGAAGAAGCAGGTGCGCTGCATCTACGTGGCCATCGGTCAGAAGGGTTCGACCATCGCATCCGTGCGCCAGAGCCTCGAAGAGGCCGGTGCCATGGAGTACACCACCATCGTGGCCTCCCCGGCTTCCGATTCCGCAGGCTTCAAGTACATCGCGCCGTACACCGGCTCGGCCATCGGCCTTTGCGTTCACTGCGTTCCCTCCTATTCTGCATTCTTTATTTTTCAGGCCGAAGCCTACCGTTCGATCTCGCTGCTGCTGCGCCGCCCGCCGGGGCGTGAAGCGTACCCTGGCGACGTCTTCTACCTGCATTCGCGTCTGCTCGAACGCTGCGCGAAGGTCTCCGACGATCTGGGCGGCGGTTCCATGACCGGCCTGCCGATCGTCGAGACCAAGGCGAACGATGTGTCCGCCTACATCCCGACCAACGTGATCTCCATCACCGACGGCCAGATCTTCCTGCAGTCCGATCTGTTCAACGCCAACCAGCGTCCCGCCGTGGACGTCGGCATCTCGGTCTCCCGAGTCGGTGGCGCCGCACAGACCAAGGCCCTGAAGAAGGTCTCCGGCACGCTGAAGATCTCGCTGGCGCAGTACCGTTCGCTGGAATCCTTCGCGATGTTCGCGTCTGATCTGGACGCCGCGTCCAAGAACCAGCTGAACCGTGGCTCGCACCTGACCGAGCTGCTCAAGCAGCCGCAGTTCTCGCCGTATTCGATGGAACAGGAAGTCGTCTCTGTGTGGGCCGGCACCCATGGCAAGATGGATGATCTGCCGCTGGGCGACGTGCTGCCGTTCGAGCACGCACTGCTCGATTACCTGGAGCACAGCACCGACATCCTCAAGACCATCCGTGAGACCGAGAACTTCACGCCTGACACCGAAGCCGCCTTGGACGAGGCCGTCGAAGCGTTCCGCGAGACGTACGTGACCAAGGCCGGCAAGCCGCTGGTCGTGAAGAAGTCCTCGACGCGCAAGCCCGTGCCCGTGGAGCAGGAGAAGATCATCGCCAAGGCCGACAAGCCCGCGCACGATCCGACCAAGCACCCGATGGCTGGAGAAAAGAAGTAGCCCATGGGATCGCAACTCGCATTGAAGGGCAGGATCGCCTCTACGGGATCGCTGGAGAAGATTTTCAACGCCCAGGAGATGATCGCGTCTTCGCATATCGCCAAGGCCCGTGACGTGGCCCTGAACGCGAAGCCGTACGCCGATGCGATTTTCGATGCCGTTCAGGCTGTGGTAGCCCACACCCGTATCACGCATCCGATTGTCAAGAAGGAGGAGGACAACCCCAAGGTTGCCGTCCTCGCCTTGACGGCGGATCGTGGCATGGCCGGCGCATACACCTCGTCGATCATCCGTGAGACCGAGGAACTGCTCACGCGACTCGACGACGCCGGCAAGCAGCCGGAACTCTACGTGTATGGCCGGCGCGGCGTGACGTACTACAAGTACCGCAACCGCGCAATCGCCGACACGTGGGAGGGGGATACCGACAAGCCGGGCGTTGAAATCGCCGAGGCCATCTCCAACGCACTGATGACCGCCTACATGAAGCCGGCCAGCCAGGGCGGGGTCTCCGAGCTCTACATCGTCTACACCGAGTTCATCAACATGGTGGTGCAGAAGGTGCGCGTGCTGCGTATGCTTCCCGTCGAAGTGGTCGAGGCCAAGGTCGAATCCGGCCCGGGCATGTCGCGCGAGAGCGAGGGCGACAACGCCGCCAGCTCCAAGGTGCGCCCGTTGTACCGTTTCGAGCCCAGCCTGGACAAGGTGATGGATGCCATCCTGCCGAAGTACATCCAGTCGCGTATTCACGAATGCCTGCTGGAGGCGGCCGCGTCCGAGACCGCGAGCAGACAGAACGCCATGCACACGGCGACGGAGAACGCGCGTAACCTGATCGACTCGCTGACCCGTAAGATGAACGCCTCCCGTCAGGCGTCCATCACCCAGGAACTTACCGAAATCATCGGCAGCGCCGACGCGCTGAACACAAAGGAAGAGTAGGAACGCATATGGCTGACAATCAGACCACAGCGGCTCCCGAGACGGCTGCAGAGCCGATCAATGGACGTGTGACGCGTATCCAGGGTTCGGTTATCGACGTCGAATTCCCGGTGGGCCACCTGCCCGATATCTACAACGCCCTGACCGTCGAGCTGACCAACACCGGCGCTCACGAGGAAGGCGAGACCGCGCACACGATCACGCTTGAGGTCGAGCAGCACCTTGGCGACTCCACCGTGCGCGCCGTGGCCCTGAAGCCCACCGACGGCCTCGTCCGCGGCGCTTCGGTGCACGACACAGGCAGCTCGATTTCCGTGCCCGTCGGCGACGTGACCCTGGGCCACGTGTTCGACGTGACCGGTCACGTGCTGAACAAGAAGGCCGACGAGACCATCAAGGTCACCGAGCGCTGGCCCATCCACCGCAAGCCGCCGGCATTCGACCAGCTGGAGTCCAAGACCCAGATGTTCGAAACCGGCATCAAGGTCATCGATCTGCTGACCCCGTACGTGCAGGGCGGCAAGATCGGTCTGTTCGGTGGTGCAGGCGTCGGCAAGACCGTGCTGATCCAGGAGATGATCCAGCGCGTCGCCCAGAACCACGGCGGCGTGTCCGTGTTCGCCGGCGTCGGCGAGCGTACCCGTGAGGGCAACGACCTCATCGGCGAGATGGGCGAGGCCGGCGTTCTGGAGAAGACCGCACTGGTCTTCGGCCAGATGGATGAGCAGCCGGGCACCCGTCTGCGCGTCCCGCTGACCGCACTGACCATGGCCGAGTACTTCCGCGACGTGCAGAACCAGGACGTGCTGTTGTTCATCGACAACATCTTCCGCTTCACGCAGGCCGGCTCCGAGGTCTCCACGCTGCTGGGCCGCATGCCCTCCGCCGTGGGTTACCAGCCGAACCTGGCCGACGAGATGGGCTCCCTCCAGGAGCGCATCACCTCGACCCGAGGCCACTCCATCACCTCGCTGCAGGCCATCTACGTGCCCGCCGACGATTACACCGACCCGGCCCCGGCGACGACCTTCGCCCACCTGGACGCGACCACCGAGCTTTCTCGTGACATCGCATCCAAGGGCATCTACCCGGCCGTCGACCCGCTGAGCTCCACCTCGCGAATCCTTGATCCGCGTTACGTCGGCCAGGCCCACTACGACTGCGCCAACCGCGTCAAGGCCATTCTGCAGCGTAACAAGGAGCTGCAGGACATCATCGCCCTGATTGGTATCGACGAGCTTTCGGAAGAGGACAAGACCACCGTCAACCGCGCCCGCCGCATCGAGCAGTTCCTCGGCCAGAACTTCTACGTGGCCGAGAAATTCACCGGTCGTCCGGGCTCCTACGTGCCGGCCGACGAGACCATCGAGGCCTTCACCCGCATCTGCGACGGCGTTTACGACGACGTCCCGGAGCAGGCGTTCTCCGGCATCGGCGGCATCGACGACCTCGAAAAGAAGTGGCACGATCTGCAGAAGGAACTTGGTGAGTGATGGCTGAATCGTCAAAGGCCCTGATGCAGGTCAACATCGTCGCCGCCGATCACCCGGTGTGGCACGGCACGGCGAAGTCCGTCACCATCCCCGCCTCCGAAGGCGAGATGGGTATTCTGGCCGACCACGAGCCGGTGCTCACGGTGATCAAGGGAGGCACGGTTTCGGTCGTGGATCCCGCAGGCGAGCGCCATGCGTTCGAGGTCAGTGACGGATTCATCTCCTTCGATTTCAACAAGCTCACGGTTGCCGTCCATTTTCTAATTGCAATTTCATTTGTTTCAGATTTGCCGCATCCATCTGTACTAATTTCTGTCCTTTGGATACATGGTCTCCCACTTCAACAAAAATACGGTCTATACGCCCGGGAGAGGTCGGAGCTATATTATTTTTCGCTTCCGCTTCAACAGTGGCAGTATATTCCTCTATCTGATCTACATCGCGGGAAGTTACGGAAGCAAGCCGGACTACCGGTTTGTCCTCCATAGCGGTATCAGCAGCTTCCTTACTCTCCGTTCCACCTGAACATGCCCCCAGCATAGTTACCACCAGCCAAGCTGCGAATTGAAAATATTTTCTCATACTGTTATCTTTATGTTAATGTGTTATTGTTCCGTTACTTCATCAATGCCTAAGACTAAATCCAAATCAGCTTTAGCTACCAGATAGTCATAGATGGACTGGTTATAAGTCAGTTGGGCCTCTGTTAAAGCCACTTCCGAACTATTCAATTCCAAGATAGTTCCTTTTCCAACTTCATATCTTTTTTCGGCAATAGTACGCCCTTTCTCCGCCTGAAAGACAGCTTCTTTATTACTTACCACCTGTTCCGTACTAGCGGCCATATTATCCAAATAACCGGTAGCTTGCATAGTGAGTTGCCGCTCTGTATTGATACGGTTCTCTTCCAGTTGTTTCATCTGGATACGGGTCTGTTTCAATTGAGTAAAATTACTTCCTTTGAACAAAGGAATGCTTAGATTCAGGCCGATAGTAGAATAGGGCCTCCAATCGTATTCCTTGAACTTGAAATTATCATTCATTGAAGTATACATATATTGGAAACTGGCAGAAAGGGTCGGCATAAAGTTGGTATACTGCAACTTCAGCGTCTGCTTTAATTGCAATGCATTCAGTTCCAATTGCTTCAACGTACTGTTATTTGTCAAATTGTCTGGACGAGGCATTGCCTGACGAGTAAACATAGACATTTCATAATCCTTCAGATTGCCTTCAACCGCTACCTTTACATCAGACTCCATTCCCATCAAGACCTTCAATTGCAAATTTGCCAAATTCACTCCGTTACGGGCAGACACCACGGTCGGTTTCAAGCTGCGCATCTGCACATCCGCACTAATCTTATCATATTCACTGACAGTCCCCTGTTCATATTTAGCTTTCACCACATTATAATTATCTTCACTCTGCTTATAACTTTTAAGCAGCACTTCATAACTGTCCTGTGCCAAAAGCAACTGAAAAAATGCCTTGGTCACTTGATTTACCATATCCAGACGTGAAGCACGTGATTTCTCTACCGCCAGGTTCACATCTGTACTTGTCAAACTGATACTTTTGTAAAGAGCCGGAGCAAAGACAGGCAGACTAACAGACAGACCACCACTATAAGTATTATCTGTACCGACTTCAATCACCTCTCCCATCATGGCGAATGACTGCTTTTTTATGGCTCGTGAATAACTGCCCACCAAACTGGCTTCTGGGAAAAGACCGGCATAAGCTTCCCGACGGGCTTCTTTCTTTAACAGGATTTCCTGACCGGCGACTTTAATGGTGGGATTGTCGCTCAATGCTATCCGGACTGCGTCCTGTAAGGTAATCCTCAATGTGTCTTGTGCTTGTGCACTTTGTATTGCTACATAAAGCAGCAAAAACAAGGTTAACGTAGGTTTGCAATAAAATTTCATTAACTATTATTCTTTATTTAGTGACTTATTTAATTTCTAACCATACTTATTATGTTCGTTTCCTTTTAAATTCAATAAAAAATTATCCACAATCTTCAACCCCTTTTCAGTGGAAATGCCACGCATATGCATAAATACAACTGTTTCATAAATTTCACCAAGCGAATAGGACTTGCATATTTCCGAATGCAACAACAAATCCATCTGCTCACATACCATAGCGCGTACAATATTATAATTTACATCATTTCTAAAAATGCCTTGTTCCACTCCTTTGCGATAAAATTCCATAGCCGAATCCAAATTCTCCTTCCGGCTTTCGTCAATGTAACGCATTACCTTGGGATATTTCTCAATATCCTCAAAGAATTTCCTGTTTGTATTCTGAAAATCCTGGGCACTTCTTTGAAAAAACTTCAAGAGGACTTCCAAAACATTTTCTGCTTTGGAAGCCACTTGAGTCATATATTCCTGCATCTCCTCCCGATGTAACTTCATGACATCAAGTAATAAATCCTCTTTGTCATGAAACAATTCATAAAGCGTACGTTTAGATATAGATAATCCGGCAGCAATATCATCCATTCTCACTGTTTTGACACCTTTCTGGGCAAATGATTTCGCTGCTGCCAAAACAATGTGTTCCTTCACTACCGTTTTATCCATTCTTTTTTTCCTGACGCTATTCATTCTTAACATAAAGGGAGACAAAGATACATTTATTTTATAATACCCAACTTAGAACTTCTGACAAACTCTATCAGATGTACAATTTCAGGACTAGACGGAACCTGTTCTTCAATACGACGCAATGCATCCTCTGTAGATGTATTCACTTTATACAATATACGGAAAGCATGCGCTATATGTTTAATAACCGTTTCCGAAAAACCTTCATGTTGCAACACGGTGGTATTGATGCTGTAAAAAGCCGTAGGCTCATGGGCTGCCACACAATAAGGAGGAATATCCTTGGTAAAACGACACCCGCCCTGTACGGCGGCATAAGTCCCCAAACGAGTCTTTCCCTGCATCAGTACATTGGAAGTAAGAATAGCATAATCCTCGACTACACAACAACCTGACACCTGCGAACCGTTACCAATAATACAGTTATTACCGATGGTCACATCATGTGAGATACGTGCTCCCTGCATAATAAAGTTACCGCTTCCTACCACAGTTTCATCTCCGGCGAAAGTGGCACGAATAATAACCGCATTCTCACGGATGGTATTATTATTACCTATACGGGCGATGGTATCATCACCCGTATATTTAAAATCTTGCGGAGTAGCAGCAATTACAGCTCCGTTATAAATGGTATTTCCGTTACCGATGCGTGCGCCGCTCATAATGCTGGCGTTGGGCATAATTACATTATCATCACCTATCTCCACATTCTTATCAATGTAGGCAAACGGGTGAATAGTTACGTTTTTCCCGATTTTTGCAGACGGGTCTACATAAGCTAACGGACTAATCATATTCATATTATTTTTAAGGTTAATTATTCACGTCCACCGCCCAATGCGCTGTACAGATTGATAACAGCCTGCATACGCTGGAAAGTATCGGATACTTCGTTCAACTGGGCACTCAGCAATGACTGTTGTGCAGTAATGATTTCCAGATAAGTGGCCTTTCCCGCCTGAAACAAATCATTGTTCATCTCCACCGCTTTTTGCATTTCAGAAACCTGTGCCTGGTGCTCGCTCAACTTTTTGTCTGCCGTATCATACAGGAACAAAGCATCACTTACTTCCTTACCAGCTTCCAGAATAGTCTGCTGATAATTCATCTTGGCAATCTGTTCTTCCGCTTTCGATACTTTCAAGTTGGCAATCAATTTTCCACGCTGGAAAATGGGTTGCGTCAATGAGCCGATAGCATTCCAAAGCATAACGGCAGGATTAGAAATCACTGTACCATTGGAACCATTAGTCCATCCCAGAGTACCTGTAATATTAACACTGGGATAAAAAGCGGAACGCGCCTGATTGGTAGTATAATAAGCGTCGGCTAATGCCAATTCTGCCGCTTTTACATCGGGCCGGTTCTCAAGCAACTGTAAAGGAACTCCCACCGCCAAATCAGCCGGCATCACTTGTTCCTCCAATGTTCCACGGTCTATGTTCTGAGGAGCCTTTGCCAACAATACGGAGATAGAATTCTCAGTTTCACGCACCTGGCGTTTCAAGTCAGCCAATGAAGCCTCCGTCTGGTGATAAGCCCCTTTACTCTGTGCCACAGCAGCTTCGGTAGTCATACCGGCTTCCTTCATAGCTTCCATAGTGCGCACTGTTTCTTTCATTAACGCCACATTCTGTTCGGTCACACTGACTTGACGGTCTAGCATCAATAAAGAATAATAAGCATTGGCTATACCACCAATCAACTGTGAACGCACTGCCTGCTGATAGGCCTTACTTTGCAAATAAGAAGCTTTCTGGCCACGATGGGCATTCAGCAATTTGCCGAACAAATCAACTTCCCAGCTTGCAGAAGCAGGTAAAGTATAGTTCTTTACAGGAGTGTCCACACTAGTCAACGAACCTTGTGGAGCAAGGGCCAAAGAAGGGAGATAAGACAAACGAGCTGATGTCAATAACGCCTTGGCCTCCTTTACACGCAGGATAGCAGCCTGCATATCTACATTGTTTGCCAATCCCTCTTCAATCAGCATCTGCAATTTCGGATCACGGAAAATTTCCTTCCATGACAAGTTACCCATATTGGTTGTATCGTTAGCAGCCAATGTATCGTTGGCGGCAACCGGGTCACGATAGATGCCAGTGGCATCTATCGACTCGGGACGATCGTATGATTTATAGATGTGGCAACCGCTTAATAAAAACGTCGCGCAACATAATCCTATTATCTTTTTCATTGTTCTTCTGTTCATTTACGGGTGTATTGTTCAATTTCGGGTTCAACCTCTGTATTGTCCACACTTTCCCATTCAATCGGTTTGAATTTCTCTTGTAACCATTGGAATACCACAAACAATACGGGTACGATAAAGATCTGGAAGATCATACCAATCAACATACCACCAATAGCCGAAGCTCCCAAAGTACGGTTACCATGAGCACCAACTCCCATAGCCAACATCAACGGAATCAAACCTACAATCATGGCCAATGAGGTCATTAAGATCGGTCGCAAACGGGCTGCCGCACCCAAAACCGCAGCCCAGGAAATACTCATTCCCTGCTTACGGCGATCCAAAGCAAACTCTACAATCAGAATGGCATTCTTCGCCAACAATCCCATCAACATGATCAATGCAATCTGCATATAAATATCATTTGACATGGTTCCTAAAATCATCTTCAAAGCCGGAATATTTCCCAATGCTGCAAATCCATTTACAAACAGGAAGCTACCCAACAGACCGAACGGTACTGAAAGCAATACGGACAACGGCAGAATGTAACTTTCATACTGTGCACTCAGCAACAAATAAACGAATACAAAACACAGAATGAAGATGATACCTGTGGAACTGCCACTGGTAGATGCCTCTTCACGAGCCATACCTCCCAACTCATAACCGTAACCGGTAGGCAAATTCTCTTTAGCAACTTCCGCAATAGCCTGCAAAGCCTGTCCGGAAGTATAGCCACTGGCAGGAGCCACCATCACTTTGATAGACGTATAAAGGTTGAAACGGCCGATAACATCCGGTCCATATACTTTCTTGACAGAAACGAACTGGGAAATAGGAGCCATCTCATTCCCATTACGTATCTTGATACTATTCAAGGATTCCAGATTCTTGGTCGCTTCGGGTTCCGCCTGAATCATAACACGATACATCTTACCGAAACGGTTGAAGTTAGAAGCATACAAACCACCGAAATATCCCTGCATGGTAGTCAGAATATCACTAGGACTGATTCCTGCCTTCTTACAAGCAGCAGCATCAATATCCAACATATATTGGGGGAAACTCGGATTGAAGGTAGTCTGGGCCGAATTAATTTCAGGGCGTGCCTTCAACGCATCCATATAGTCCAAAACTACATCATAAAAATGATTCAAGTCTCCACCGGTCTTATCCTGCATATTCAACTCGATATCACTGGATGCCGAATAACCCGGAATCATAGGGGGAGCAAAGAACAATACCTGCGCATCCTTGATGATCTTCTGCGCACGCATAAACAACGTACCTACCACAATATCCGAATTCTGCATCATGGAGCGTTCTTCCCAATCTTTCAGCTTAATAATGATAGAACCGTAAGAAGGTCCCTGACCACCAATAAAGCCGAAACCGGAAATCACCGTACGGGAATCTACAGCCGGTTCGGCAGCCACCAAGCTGTCTACACGGTTTAAGATTTCCATTGCACGTTCCTGTGAAGTACCGGGAGGCAGTGTCACCGCACCCATAATGGTACCGGTATCTTCATTGGGAACCATACCCGTCGGAGTAACCTTCATAAAGAATACCAACAAAATGATAGAAGCGGCAACCAGCCCGAATGACAACCATTTCTTATGGATAAAGAATACTACATGCTTCTTGTACTTCTTCAATATAGAATCATAAGCCGCATTAAAGGCTGTATGGAAACGTTCTACACGGGTCATCTTCTTTGCTCCATGTCCCTCATCATGCGGTTTCAAGAAAATTGCGCACAGTGCCGGTGACAAAGTCAATGCATTCAAAGCTGAAAAACCGATAGAGATCGCCATGGTGATACCAAACTGACGGTAGAATGTACCGGCAGTACCTCCCATGAAACTTACCGGAATAAACACAGACATCATGACTAACGTAATAGAAACGATAGCTCCACCCAGTTCACTCATGGCATCAATAGAAGCCTCACGGGAAGACTTGTATCCCTGATCCAACTTGGCATGAACCCCCTCGACGACGACAATGGCATCATCGACCACAATCGCAATGGCAAGCACCATCGCCGAAAGAGTCAGCAGGTTCACACTGAAGCCAATCAGTTTCAGTACAAAGAAAGTAGCCACCAACGCCACCGGAATGGCAATAGCCGGAATCAGCGTTGAACGCATATCCTGCAAGAAGATATATACCACAATAAACACCAAGATAAATGCCTCTATCAACGTCTTGATTACTTCATGGATAGAAGCGAACAAGAAGTCATTGGCATTTTGGGCGATATTGATATTCAAACCTGTCGGCAGTGATTCCTGTGCCTTTGCAAGCACTTTCTCCAAATCGGAAATAGTTTCGGTAGCATTAGAACCTGCCATCTGATAGACGATACAAGATACAGCCTTGTGACCATTTACCATATTATTGAATGTATAAGCCAGACGACCTAATTCTATATCGGCCACATCTCCCAAACGAAGTACATTACCATCCGGCAAGGCCTTGATAACAATATCTTCAAATTCAGTCGTTTGCTGCAAACGTCCTTTATAACGGATCGTGTATTGGAAAGTCTGATTACCACGTTCACCGAACTGTCCCGGAGCCGCCTCAATATTCTGTTCGGCCAATGCTGCCGAAACATCAGTAGGAACCAGTTTGTACTGCGCCATCACATCCGGTTTCAACCAGATACGCATAGAATAATCCTGTCCCAACACATTAGCATCACCTACCCCCTTTACACGCTTGATTTCAGGAATCAAGTTAATATTAGCATAGTTTTCAATGAACTCAATATTATACGAGTCGGTTTCATCATACAATGAAAAGACCATCAACATGGAGTTCTGGCGTTTCTGAGTAGTCACACCCACCTTGGTTACTTCAGCAGGCAGCAATCCTTGTGCCATAGAAACACGGTTCTGCACATTAACAGCCGCCATATCCGGATCTGTTCCCTGATTAAAGTAAACGTTAATATCGGCAGCACCGTTATTGGATGCTGATGACTGGATATACATCATGTTCTCCACACCGTTTATCTGGTCTTCCAACGGCGCGATGACCGAATTCAATACAGCTGTGGAGTTCGCACCGGTATAGGTGGCACGTACCTGCACCGTAGGAGGTGCAATATCCGGATATTGCGTAACCGGCAATGTAGCAAGTCCGATGATACCCAGAATAACTATCAAGACGGAGATTACCGTTGATAGCACCGGACGGTTAATAAATCTATCTAGTTTCATTCTCTATATACCTTATTTGTATAAACGAAGTTAATCTGTTTATTTTATACTGATTATTTAAAGGCCGTGGCAATATTCCCTTCCTTCTGGTCTTTCAGGTGTTGTTGATATTTCGCCTCTTTCTGTTCCGGAGTAATCGGAGTAATTGTCTGTCCGTCCTTCAACGTCTGTACACCTTCAACTACAATTTTATCGCCGGGCTTCAAACCACTGGTAACAATATAATTCTTACCGTCACTCAAATTCGACACTTTGATCTCAGTATGCTTCAATGTATTATCCGACTGAAGCACATAAACAAACTTTTTATCCTGAATTTCCTGTGTAGCCGACTGAGGAATCAAAATAATATCCTCCATAGTATAAGGGAAAATTACATTAGCCATACCACCACTACGCAATACAAGCTGTTTGTTCGGGAAAACGGCACGCATACTTACCGAACCGGTAGTCTGGTCAATAACACCACTTACAGCGTCAATCTTACCTTCTTCAGTATACATTGTACCGTCAGCCAATTCCAATTTTACAGCCGGCATCTTCTCCAGTTGTTCTTTCAGTGTGCCACCGGCTCTTGTCAAACCCAACAACTGCTTTTCAGTCATAGAGAAATACACATACATTTCACCGATTTCACTCACGGTAGTCAACGGTTGTGTTACCGAAGGGCTCACCAAACTACCAATACGATACGGGAATGTACCCACCACTCCATCTGAAGGGCTGGTCACTGTACAGAAGCCCAAATTCTGACGAGCGCTGGTCAACTGAGCCTCAGCCTGTGCCAAACTGGCTTTTGCAGAAAGCAATTGGTCTACTGCGCTTTGATACTCAAAATCGCTGATAATTTTCTTATCATACAAATTTTTCTTCTGTTGTTCGTTCAAAGATAGCGTATTGACATTCGATTTTGCCATCTCTACAGCAGCTTTTGCCTGACGTTCGGCAGCCGCATACTGTGTAGGATCGATCTGAAAGAGCGCCTGGCCTTTCTTTACCGTTGCACCTTCGTCCACACAAAGCTTTACGATAAAGCCGGAAACCTGAGGACGCACCTCGATATCCTGAACACCTTTGATAGTTGCGGGATAAGAAGTAGACTGCTGGCTGGCTGTAGACTGTACAGCCACGACGGTAAATTCGTCATCACCCAACTTCATACCGCTCTGACCGCCTCCACAACTGCTTAAAACGGTCATTGCCGCCGTAAATATCGCGAGGCGGCTCCATGAAATACATTTCATACTATTTACTGTCATTTTCATAACTAATATTATTGAACTTTACTTATTTGTCGAATTAACAGATGTTTATAGAAAACTTTTTAAACCCAATTAGTTTTTACTGCCGCAAAATTAGTCATTTTTCCGGCATTTGTTCGCTTAGCCCATTAGCTTTAACTATAAATAACGTGCGCATATAGAAGGATATTAATTATGTAAAATATATTCCATATATATTCAATCTGTTTCCAGATCTAAACAAGCAAACCATATTACAACTCATACATGATACGGACATGAATGAAACTATTTTTTCGCTATCTTTGTCCAGCAAAATACGAAAGAATGAAATCTGATTTTCACATTGGTCAAAATCAACACTTAAAAAATCATCAATTCGACATCATTTTACAGTATTTAGGCTTCAAATTATAATTTTATTTATATTTTTGCCACCAATTTAAAACGATATCTAATTATAAGGAAAAAGATTATGGTCAAGATTACCAAAGAAGCTGCTTTGCTATACCACTCGCAAGGCAAGCCCGGAAAAATTGAAGTTGTACCAACAAAACCGTACAGCACACAAACAGACCTGTCACTGGCTTACTCTCCCGGAGTAGCTGAGCCTTGTCTGGAAATAGAGAAAGACCCGCAAACTGCATACGACTATACTGCGAAAGGCAACTTAGTAGCCGTTATTTCCAATGGTACAGCCGTTCTAGGACTAGGCGACATAGGTGCATTGAGCGGAAAACCTGTCATGGAAGGTAAAGGATTACTTTTCAAAATCTATGCAGGTATTGATGTTTTTGACATTGAAGTGAATGAGAAAGACCCCGAAAAATTTATTCAGGCAGTAAAAGCCATCGCTCCCACTTTCGGATCACGCCGTATTCGCGCCGTGCAACATCCGCGGCAGCGAGCGCCTTGGTGAGCATCAGACCGTAGGAGACCAGCGTCACGTCGGCGCCTTCGCGCACGACCTCCGCACGGCTCAGGTCGATGGGCGGCAGGTCCTCGGGCACGTCGCCCTTGACCGGGAACAGTCCCTTGTTCTCGAAGTAGATGACCGGGTTAGGATCCTTGATGGCCGCCTTGAGCAGCTGCTTGCCGTTGGCCGGCGTCGAGGGCACGACCACGCGGATGCCGGGGATGTTGGTGAACCACGTCTCCAGCGACTGGGAATGCTGGGCGGCGCCGTGCTTCATCAGGCCGTCGGGCGCGCGCAGCACCAGCGACATGGTGGCCTGTCCGCCGAACATGTAGTGCGCCTTGGCCATCTGGTTGAGCACTTCGTCCATGGCGATGCCGATGAAATCCGCGAAATGCAGGTCGATGACCGGCTTGGCACCGGCGATGGCCGCGCCGACGCCGGCGCCGACGAGCGCCGTCTCGGAGATCGGCGTGTCAAGCACGCGCTCGGGGAATTCGTCCTTCATGCCGGCGAACTGGCCGAAGATGCCGCCCTGCTTGGCGATGTCCTCGCCGTAGACGAACACACGTTCGTCGGCTCGCATCTCTTCGAGCATGGCCTCGCGAGTCGCCTCGCCGAATGTGATGATTCGCTCACTCATATAGGTTCACCTCACCGCTGAATACGTCGTCCAAGGCGTCCTCGGCCTTGGGGAATGGACTGTTTACCGCAAATTCCAGAGCCTGTGCGAACTCCTGGTCGAGCCGCTCCTCCGCGGCGTCGAGGTCGTCCTGCGCGACGACGCCTTCGAGCAGGATCTTGCGCCGGAACCGGTCAATCGGGTCGTTGTAGAGTTTCCACTCCTCGACCTCCTCCTGGGAACGGTACTTCTGCGGGTCGGTGATGAAGTGGCCGTCGCGCCGGTAGGTCTTGCATTCCAGGATGGAGGGGCCGTCGCCGCGGCGGGCGCGGTCGATGAGCTTGGCGGAGGCGTCTCGCACGGATTCGACGTCGTTGCCGTCGACGGTGACACCGGGGATGCCGTATCCCTGAGCGCGTTCCGACAGGTAGTCCACGTTCTTGATGTCGTCGAAGCGGGTGGTGGATGCCCACGCGTTGTTCTCGCACACGTAGATGACCGGCAGTTTCCAGCTGGCGGCGAGGTTCACGGCCTCGTGGACGTCTGCTGTAAAATACTTTCTAAGAAAATACGCCGGGCCACAGCTCCAGGCATGGCAGTAGCTGCAACTTCCGGTACGATCACTTATAATGGAGAGGATATCTGGGGAGAG
>ENA-OPSG01000437-OPSG01000437.1-human-gut-metagenome-genome-assembly--contig:-NODE-437-length-27169-cov-19.813639_pt1 | contig 27169 bp, 30 predicted proteins | sample MGYA00241454_ERZ501900 | MGnify/ENA primary metagenome ERZ501900 (study PRJEB25962, sample SAMEA2042225) | human gut metagenome | biome: human gut; feature: human-associated habitat; material: faeces... | reverse complement strand
TATATGTGTGATATATATGAGGAGAAAAAAAGATGAAAAGAAATGCTGATCAGATTTTTAATAAATATTGTAAACTGTTGTATAAAATATCAATTATTATGCTGTGTAGCGAAGAGGATGCTTATGATGCAGTGCAGGAATCATTTTTGAAATATTTAAATACAAAAAAGGACTTTAATGACGAAAGCCATGAAAGAGCATGGCTGACAAGAGTTAATATTAATATTTGTAAAAACATACTCCGTTTCAGAAGGATGCATCCAACGGTAGATTACGAAACTCTTGCACTACATTACCATAAACCTGAAGAAACAGGAATTATGGATACATTGATGACATTAAATGCAAAGGATAAAGAAGTACTAATTCTTTATTATATAGAAGGCTATTCTTGCAAGGAGATTGCTGATATGTTGAAGGTTTCAGAGAGTGCAGTGAAGAAAAAACTAGAACGGGCAAGAAAAAGATTAAAAGAAAAATATGAAAGTGAGGGCAGATAAAATTGGAAAAAAAATTAGAGGATATGTCAAAATTAGCAGATGATATTGTGCTGACAGAGCAGAATGAGAGAAAACTCTTTATAGCATACAAAAAGAGAATTGAATCCCAAAGAAGAAAAAAAGTTCTTATGAGAGGATATTATCGTGTAGCAGTAGTTGCATTAGCTATGATGATAATGTTTTCTGTAAATTATTACCTGCAATCTCCTGATTTAGTAGTTTATGCGGCAACTGGGGATAAAATGGTGCAATTAAGACTAAATGAGAGAGTAAACTTGGAAAAACAAAGAACTCCATTGGGATATGGGTATGTTCTGGAAATGAGTGTGGAAGAAGGAAGCAGATATTATACGATAGAAAATGAACAAAACTTGAATGCTGATAATATTTTCAGAAATGGAAATAAGATTTTTTGGATGCCAGATGGAATGAATAGTATAAATTTCAGAGATCAGGACGGGAATGTTATTAAAATACCAGAAACTGACAGTTCAACACTAAATATTGAAGTATGTAATTATGACGGAAAAATGGTCGAAAGAATTACATTGATATTGGAAAGGAGAGATGGACAGTGTAGTGTTGAAATGTTAAAAAAATAATAAAACGGAGGAAGAATATGAAAACAATCAAAAAAATATGGAGCATATTATTAGTATGTGGACTGATTTTGGTGCCGACGATTAGTGTTTCAGCAGCAGAACAGGAGCCGGAAAAGGTTGAAGTTTCATTTTTTAATGAAAATGGCGAGGAAGTTAGCGTATCAGAGGAAATAGCAGATTCTTTTATGGAACAGTTGGATGTTGATAAAGAGGTAAACATTGTCTCAGATAAAAATTTAAGAGCTTCCTGTACGCATATTCCATGCAATCAGGTTAAGACAACTCTTTATGGTCATGCGAAAGTAAGTCCTACTGAATGCAAAGATGAGGCGCACCATCTGATGGGAAAAGGTCATGCGTGAGAGGGACATCTTCTCGTGTGCCGCTTCGTACACTTTGGGGGAGAATCCGTAAGGGCCTCCGATAATAAATACCAGCCGTTTGTTCACGGTATTCATCTTGCGCTTCATATAGTCTGCAAACTCTATGGAGCGCATTTCTTTTCCACCTTCGTCCAGCAGTACGACCACATCTCCCGGCTGGAGAGCTTTCAATATCAGTTCCCCTTCCTTTTCCTTCTGCACTTCCATGGAGAGACTCTTGGTGTTTTTCAGTTCGGGGATGACTTCCATCTCGAATGAGAGATAACGCTTGGTACGTTGCACATAGTCGTTGATGGCTGTTATAAAGTGTTGTTCTACAGTTCGTCCTACAACGAGCAGAGTAGTTTTCATACTGGTTCTGTTTTGATTAGCGCACAAATTTAGCATTTTTTTATTGTATTTTGAGACAAATGCTTACCTTTGCCTATCATAAATACTTGTGAAAATGAAAAAACGGGTAATCTTTTTGTTGACCGGTCTCTTCATTTGGACGTCTGTGCTGCTGGCCCAGAATGTTCCCGAGGGAGTGATTGGAGCCTTCAAGGAAGGAAACTCTCAGGAGCTCAACAAGTATCTGGGTGACAAGGTCGATTTAATCATTCAGAATAAGTCGACCCACGCCGATAAGCGGACGGCAGAGGGCACAATGGCTGCTTTCTTCTCCAACCACAAGGTCGGCAGTTTTAATGTGAACCATCAGGGGAAGCGCGATGAGTCCGGTTTCGTCATCGGTATCTTGATGACCGCAAATGGAAACTTTCGGGTGAATTGTTTCTTCAGAAAAGTACAGAACAAATATGTCATACATCAAATAAGGATAGATAAAACAGATGAATAAGGAAGAAGAATTGATTGACAGGCTGATAGACCTGGCTTTCGCCGAAGATATAGGCGATGGAGACCATACAACCCTTTCGTGCATTCCTGCTACGGCAATGGGCAAATCCAAACTGTTGATAAAAGAACCGGGCATCCTGGCCGGTATCGAGATAGCAAAGGAGGTGTTCCGCCGTTTCGATCCTACCATGAAGGTGGAAGTGTTCATTAATGATGGTACAGCCGTAAAGCCGGGCGATGTGGCCATGATTGTGGAAGGCAAGATACAGTCTTTGTTGCAAACGGAGCGTCTGATGCTGAACATCATGCAGCGCATGAGTGGCATTGCCACCATGACACATAAGTATGCCGAGCAACTGAAAGGTACGAATACCCGTGTACTTGATACCCGCAAGACTACTCCGGGCATGCGTATCCTCGAGAAAATGGCAGTGAAAATCGGTGGCGGCGTAAACCACCGTATCGGCTTGTTCGATATGATTTTGCTGAAAGACAACCATGTGGACTTTGCGGGAGGCATCGACAAGGCCATCAACCGTGCGAAGGAATATTGCAAGGGAAAAGGCAAGGACCTCAAGATAGAAATAGAAGTGCGCAACTTCGACGAATTGCAGCAAGTGCTCGATTTGGGTGGTGTAGACCGTATCATGTTCGACAACTTTACGCCGGCAATGACAAAGAAGGCCGTAGAGATGGTAGGCGGCCGCTATGAAACGGAATCTTCCGGCGGCATCACGTTTGATACGCTCCGCGACTATGCCGAATGCGGTGTGGATTTTATTTCCGTAGGAGCTTTGACGCACTCTGTGAAAGGATTGGACATGAGCTTTAAAGCATGTTGATAAAGGCGGAAAGCATTATTGCAGAATAATAAGGAAAGCCTCTCATAAAGAATGTTGCATTACGGCAGACTTATGAGAGGCTTTCTCTTGATAACCAGCAGAGTAATGACTCCTGAAAAAACAGATGGTGTATTGGGGTGAAACAGATGGTCTGTTGGGGACGGATAGATGATGCGTTTGGCTATAACGGATGATGTGTTTCAGAGTAATGGATAATAGCGTAGGAAGATATGAAAAACATAACATGGAATAAAGTAAAAACAACTGTCAAAGGTTGGCAAGTGGGAGACTACATCCGGCAGACTTCCATTGTGGTGATTGGTGTACTGATTACCTTTGCCGGTAGTGAGTTGGTTACTCAAAACTCCGAGAAGAAAGATATTCAAGCCACCATGTCGCTGATTAGGGATGAACTGAAAAGCAACCGGGAGAATTATGAGAGTATCGTTTCAGAGTTTAGAGAGGATGAACGTCTTTCCAGCTTATTGGTGGAGTATGACTTAAAGCATCGGACGATACCAGAAGATTCATTGATACAGTTCCGCTTTCTTATGGGGCATATCCGCAGTTTTTATTATAGTCAGAATGCATTGGATATACTTAAAAACTCCATGTTGATGCAGAAGATTTCAGATAAAGAGCTACTGTTGCAGTTGACCGGAATCTATGAGGTATTGGATGGATTTAGGGCGACTATGAATGGCTATTACGATATGAAGGACGAAATTATGGTTCCTTTCCATTTGGCATTGACTGATGAACAGACGGACCAGATAAATCGTGGAGGATATGAGGCGTGGGATATTTACTTGTCGGACAGGTCGGTACGGAACTTTGTCAGGGTAGCGCGGAACTATTTTACGCCGGACTATGTAGAACGTGTGGGAAAACGTATAGATGAGGCAATACAAGCGCTTGAGAAAAAGTATCATTTAGAATGAAAAGATATGGGAAAGACAAGCTTTAACAGGTTGAACCATAAGATAAAAAGTTGGCGCATAGGTGATTATTTCCGCCAGTTCAGTATTGTGGCTGCGGGCATCATTGTCACTTTCTGGGGAAATGACCGGATTACCGAGAATGCCCGCCAAAAGGAAGTGCGTGCTACGATGCAGTTGGTAACGGAAGAGTTGGAATATAATAGGCAGGAGCTCCGTAATATAAAGCACTTGTTGGATATTGACATACACATGAGTCTGTTGTTGAGGGAACATGATATGGATGTATCCAAGATACCGACAGATACTCTGTGGAAGTATGGCAAGTTTTTCAATAATATGGATGAATTTTCTTATAGGACAGATGCGCTGGATGTGCTGAAAGGTTCTTCATTGATGCAGTATATACCGGACAAACGTATGTTGCAGGATGTATTGCAGACTTATTTTGAGTTGGGCAGGAAACAAAAGGATGTCAGTGATTACTATGCAACGAAAACAGATGCTCTTATGAGTGCTGCCATGTCCAGGGAGTGGGCGAATGTTTTTGACGGTGGCGACGGTCTTCGGGACCAGGCCTTGTTTCTTGTGCAGTATAAGAAATTTATCAATTACGTCAACATGGTTCCCGGTTTTCTGTATTGGCATGAATTTGATGAATTGGATGAAAGGCTGGCCAAGCAGATTCAAGTATTGAAAGCCAAATATAAGTAATCTCCGTTCTTTAACATCTTTTTATATTTAATTCAGCAGCATTTTCAAAAATGCTGCGTCTAACTAACAAACGACGCGAAGAGGCGTCCGTAAAACGAGCACTGACATTGGAAAATGAGATAGAACTGATTGAGGGCTGCCGGGCAGGAAAGGATTCCGCCCGAAAGGAATTATACACCCTCTACTCCAAGCAGATGCTGGCGGTATGTTACCGCTATACGGGCGATGTCGATGCGGCCCATGACGTATTGCACGATGGCTTCATCAAAATTTTCACCCACTTCACCTTCCGTGGCGAATGTGCATTGAGTACCTGGGTGACAAGGGTAATGGTGACGCAGGCGATAGACTACCTGCGGAAACAGCAACGTTTCAGCCAACTGGTGGTGAATGAGGAACAATTGCCCGACATTCCGGATGAAGCAGGCATTGCCGAAACCGGAGGCCGTATTTCCGAAGAAATGCTGATGGCGTTCGTGGCGGAACTTCCCGATGGATGCCGTACTGTATTCAACTTATACGTCTTTGAGGAGAAATCGCACAAGGAAATAGCCGAAATCCTCCACATCAAAGAGCATTCGTCTACCTCGCAGTTGCATCGTGCTAAGTGTTTGTTGATAAAAAGAATTAAAGAATATACTGAATATGAGAGAAAATGATGAAATAACCGGTTTGTTCCGCAGTCGTCTTGCCGGCGCAGAGATGACAGTGCGGGAGGACTTCTGGGAAGGGTTGCAACGTGACTTGCCGTCACCGGTTGCCGCAAAAGGCAGGAGGCCGCTTTTTCTTTCTCCGAGGTTTCACCGCGTAGCCGCAGCCGCCTCTGTTGTATTTGTACTGGGAGCTGCTTCTGCCGCTTTCTGGTATTTCTCTCCGAAAGAGGAAATCAAGGAGGCCTTTACACAAGTGGCGGCCATGACGCCGGAAGGTAACTTGAACGGGGATGTGGTGCAGGAAAGTTTTCCCTCTATTCATCAGGCCAACCCCATGGCACAAAAGTCCGGTACACAGCATCCCGCCAACGGCATTCCGGCAGGATTGACGGCGCAGGCCGATGAGGATGAATCCATGTCTGTCCATGTTTCCATCCGGATTACCCAACGGGTGTACGGAAACCAGCAGCAGCCGGGAAACGGTTATTACAGTAACGGAACTCCGGCCGGAAACGGCTTTATCTGTGATGCCTGTCACAGCTATGGCACATATGCTCCGGTAATCGCAGCGCTCAGAGACAGTACCGAAAAAGATGCTTTGCTTCTTCTGGAAAAAATTATGGATCTTCCATCTGTACATATGCATGGACCGGAGCATCATGCAATTGTTCCATGTGTTCTTCTGACAGCGTTTCGCAATAATGGAGAACATATGGATTACGATGCTGCACTATCTGAAATCTGTAAAAGAGCGAAGCAGGTTCCGGGCGGTACCTGTGGTTACTGGGGTGTCTGTGGAGCTGCTGCCGGAGCCGGTATTTTCATGTCCGTTATGACTGGATCCAGTCCACTTCACAAAGATGCATGGCCGTTTCCTCAAAAACTTGTTTCCATTATTTTATCCAGACTGGCAGATGTTGGTGGACCTCGCTGCTGCAAACGTACCAGCAGAATTGCCATTGAAGAAGCCGTTCATTTTTACAGTCAGTTTTGTTCTGTAAACATTCCGTTGTCTTCTATAACGTGTAAATACTGCGAAGATAATCGCGAATGTATCCAGGAAGATTGTCCATACTATCCTGAATAACAGGCAAGGCAGTGATTCCATGATACCACGAAATCACTGCCTTGTAACTCGTTTGCCAGGATACAGCGCCCCATCTTCCCACTTTGCTTTTTTGCAGTTCCATGAACGAATATCCTTCTCTTCCAAAACACTCCTGATTTGTTCTTCTCCATTGTCCGATGTAAAAAGCGCTGTAATTTCCTTTTTTCCATCTACAATTTTCACACAATAATCTACCAGTTCCGGAATCTCAAACAGTAATTCATCCATCTCTCTGATACTTCCCAATGGATCCATCCGCTTTACAAAGTCCAGGCGTTTTATTTCACTTCCACAGAGGCATCTTCCTGGAATGATCCTTGACCAGTCACCGGTTCGATATCGAATCAACGGCTGTGCTTCCATTCCAATGGTTGTAATCACCAGTTCTCCCCATTTACCGTCCGGCAGCACATTTCCGTTCTCATCTATAATCTCTGTAATACAATGGTTTTCCCGCATATGCATGCCCTCATGCGCCGTGCAGCAAATGGCACCTCCAAGCCCCATCTCTCTGGAACCATAGTGCGGCCAAAGTCGTGTTTGCAGAATTTCTTCGATTGCTTTCATGACAGTTTTCGGACAGGCATCTCCGGATACCAGTGCTCTTTTTATACTGCCTTTTCCGCACATTCGAAGCATGGACAGCAATGCCGTCGGCATTCCCACATACGTATCCGGCTGCTCCTCTTCCAGAATCCTGTTCAGTTCGCCATAAGTTCTTCCTGTCCCGGTTGAAAGAGGTTTTGCTCCCAGACGTCTGATTGCCTCCGCGATCAGTTCTCCTAATCCAAAAGGACCTGAAAATGGCATAGCCACCATCGTTATACTTCCAGGATAAATAAATTCACCCAGACCTGCCATAAAAAGTTCTATGGTGTGTTCACAGTCTCCCTCTGTATAGAATACACGTTTACCGGCACCGGTAGTTCCGCTTGTCTGTTCTGATATCACTTTCTGTACTTCCCCCTGGGAGCAAAGCAGCATCCTGCCTCCATCTCGTGCCAGATCTGTTTCTGTCGTAAAAGGAAGGCTTCTCAAATCTATCAGGCTTTCCAGTCTTTCCGGCAAATCTCGGTAAAAACCCTCTCGTTCTTTCTCTCTCTTCAGTACAATATTTAATTTCTCCAGCTGTATTCTGTGTATTTCATCTCTTGTAATCTCTGTAATACCTTCCTGCTTACAGATCATTGCATCTATATTCGATCGTTTCACTTTCTGTATAAATATATTCCTTTCGAATTCGTCAGATTATATGCACAAAATGGCACCATTCCATAATCAGAATCCACCTCGCAGATATAACATCTTTTCAGACGTTCAAGATCCAGATTCCATGCATCCTGAAAAATCATCCCTGATACTGCAAAAGTTTCATTATGAACCCGGATCAGGAATTCATCCAGTGCATCTGTCTGTGTCATTTCATCATCACTAAATTTTTTTGTGCTATAGCTCCACTGATTTTCCACATACTGTCTGGAATCATCGCTGGTAGTACAACAACATCCTCTGCCTGATTTCTTTTCCAGGAGTTTCAGTTCCCTCTCACCTTTTTTCAGATAACTTGCATGAAAAGAACAATATGGATTCTCTGCTCCACCACCGGCGAAATCCTTGCTTTTCATAAGCCCGTCAGTCTGTTCCTCGATCAGCTTCAACATCTTTGGTATGGTAATCGGAGCTTGTGGACGCTGCTGAGAACATCTGCCAAAATAGCTGATCGGCTGGAAATGTACTCCTCTTACAAATGGCATATGATCCATCGCAAACTTCAGAATATCTCCAACCTGCATGTCATTTACTCCTGGCGCAATGACAGGTACCAGAGCAATTCCCAGTTCCGCTTCCGAACAGTTTAACACAGCCTTTTCTTTCAGTTCTATCATAGAGCGTCCGCGCAATGTCTGATACACATCATCTGTGACACCGTCAAACTGAAGAAATACTGTATTCAGTCCTGCTTTTTTTAGTTTTCTGGCATATCCTGCTTCCTGCGCAAGACGGATTCCATTGGTATTCAATTGAAAAAATGTAAACCCTTTTTCTCTACCCATATGTATGATCTCCGGAAGATCCTCCCGCATGGTTGGTTCTCCACCTGAGAGCTGAATATTGAATGGTCCTCCATGATCCATCAGAAAATCATATTGCTTTTCTATTTCATCAATTGAAAGATCACCGTTTTCCAGACATTCTCCTGCCGAAGCAAAGCAGACCGGGCAGTGCATATTGCAGCGCTTTGTCACTTCCAGTATCATACAACAGCCTTTTCGTTCGTGCTCCTCACAGAGTCCACAATTATCCGGGCAGGATTTCTCTTTGATTTTGGGATTTACCGGAGTCTCCGCAGACAGGTTTTCTCTTCCCCAGGAAAGATACTCTGCTGCCGTTCCTTCCCAGATCAGTGTCTGAAACTTTCCGTGGATATCACATTCTTTCACCAGATAAATGCCATCTTCACCAATACATTTTTTTGCCGTAAGTACTTTCATACATATCGGGCATACACTTTTTGTTTTACCCAGCGTAATCATAGTTCCAATATTCCCCGTTCTGTCAGTATTTCTATCACTTTCGTATAAGTATCTGCAATCAGCGCAGGACATTGCTCCATAATCACTCCCCAATCCAAATTAGAAGTGATATCCTTACAATAAAAAGCACCAAATTCTTCTTCGGTCTTCTTATGGAACCACTGATATAATTCCTGCACAGCCGGTTTCATCTGTATATCTTCTTTCTCCTGCGGAGCCAGATTGCCAAAGAACAAACCTATCGCACAGGCTCCTCCTGTCAGGCAGCCACAGGTATCTCCACAGTAACCGATCCCACCGCCAAGACCTCCCAGAGCCTTTACAAGCTGTGGATTTTCCTCACCTATGGCTTCCAGTGTCATAATCATAACCATTTGTGAGCAATGATAACCCATACTGCTAAGTTCTATGATTCTTTCATAAAGATCCATGTGCTACTCCTTTCTGCCAACCAACATGGTATAGCGCAGCTTCTTTCCTTTATATTCTTTCTGCAGAATCTTATACTCTTCGCAGCAGAACGAATCATTCCAGATTGCTTCCAGATAATATTCCCGCCAAAGTAACGTCTGATCCTCCTGCCGGAGAATGGTAAATCCTGTCTGTTCTGCCATTTCTGAAAGATTTCCAGTATCCAGATCTGACAATAATAGAAAACCTCCCTTTTTCAAAACACGCCAACATTCAGATAGTGCATTTTTCTGATCTCTGCTAACAAAAAATGCACACTGGCTGATGCAAAGATCTATACTGTCTGATGAATACTGCAAATGCAGAAAATCGCCAATTTCCACATCACTGCCCCGTGGGAAAAGATCCACGCCATGTGCTTCCAGCCCAAATGATTTCAGGATTCGAACCGTGTCTCCTTCTCCTGCTCCAAGATCCAGTGCTTTCATTTCTTTTTTCCATTCTATGTTCTCCAGAAGATGAAGCGTCTGCGCTTCCCCTCCCGGATGCCTGTTCATCTATTTATCCTCCAGTGCACGCTCCACCGCGAGCACTTTTCCAAGTGCGAGTTCTTCCGGAACATACACAAACCCACACTTTGGACAGACAGGCATTTCCACAGGAAACCCATTTTCCAGATACATAAATTTTGCTTTTCCTTTTACAAGAGGAACCTTACATTTCATGCAGGTCAGCTTTCCTTCCGGATCAATCGTATAATATGTTCTTTCTACTGCCATTACTGTCCCACCCTTTTCATAATATTCATTCGATGACTGTATGCTCTGTGTACCAGATATCCGTCTTCTGTTTCCACAAACCGCACCCAGAATGTGACATTTCCCAGTCTGCTTCTTGTCACCAGTTCTTTTTTTTCTTCATCCAGGATTGCTTCCTGATTTTCTCTGTAATCTGATAACACACGTTCCACATCACTTTTCAGTATCATGCGCTCATCCATCATATGGATTGCCTCTTCTGTATAGGCAACAGTATAGTCTTTTTTCTCCATGATCGGTTCCTCATTCCAGATGTTTTTTAAAAGTGTTTGTTTCAATATGAGCCTGTTGTAGCGTTTCTCACTGATATCAGGCATATTGCTGGCATTTGCCCCATACAGAAGTTCAAGTATATGTCGGGATTCTCTTCCCTCTCTGGCAAATCGGTCTCTGCATGCCATGCAGTATGTAATATATGGTGCATCGGAACGTTCCAGACACTTTTCTGTCATTTTCGCTGCCATATCTTTATTGGCATATGCCGTCAGACCTCCATATCCACAACATGGAGACAAATCTCTGGAATATTCTGTATCTTCAACGGTACATCCCATATCCGACAAAAGTTGTCGTATCATATCTTGTGTCTGTGCATCCCCTCTGGCACCACAGGCATCATGTATGGCAACCGGTATCTCCAGTCCTTTTGCCTGCTGTGGAAGTCCGATTTCTTTCAAAATTTCCCAGATTCCTATAACATGCGCTCCAATACTTTCTTTTAGCTGCTTCATACAGGTTGGACAACCTGCTATGATGATCGGATCACCAAGTTTGGCTAGTTCCTGTTTCAGCTGCTCATTTACTTTTTCTGTCATTTCATAGCGGCCTGCCCATTCGCTGATTGCACCACAGCATCCTAGCATCAGAGCAACACCTCCATCTACCCGATTACTTAAATCTTCGTATGCCTGCATAACCACATCCGGCGCTATCGCACCTGCCTGACAGCCTGGGAAAAATACATATCTGCAAGTTTCATATCCCGGCTGGAGTCTGCTCAAAAAAGCCTCTGAATTTGAAAATAACATGTCCATCAGTGCAAATTCATGTGGCGCCAGCGGCATCTTATCTGTGGATACCATATTTTCTCTTGCTGACTTACACACCTGACTCATATCAAATCCATTCGGACAGATCACCGTACACTGTCCACAGAGGGCACAGGCATTCATCGGTTTGTTCATCGGATGATCTCCCATGATAATCTGCGTATTATTATAGATCTCACGGGCTAATAAACCCGGATGTTTTTGATATTCACTTAAATACACACAGCCTTTCATGCATTCGTCACAATGACACTGAATACATCGTTTTGCTTCTTCTACAGCTTCTTCTTTTGAATACCCATCCTGACCACAGAAAATCTTATTCGATCCATGGATTCCTTCCATGTTCGTATAAAGCTTGGTAGTCACTGCTCCTTCACTGCCTCTGTTGCTGTGCGGCGATAAATTCTGTACCAGAAGATCCACTGTCAAAGCTGCCCGCTTTGCGGCAAAAGCCGCATCCATCACAGATTCCGCAGGTCCGCTGACAATCTTTGCCTGTTCTCTTAACATAATCTCGACATCTGCTGCTTCTTCCGGAGCTAACATTTTTGCCACTTCTTCTGATGCGCATACCACATCTGCCAGTTCCATTTTTTCTCTGATAAACGAAAGATTCAAACTGCATCCAAATTCAAAAGAAAGATCCATAGATTTCAGACGTTTCGCTTCATTGCTGCGGTCTGATTCCAAAAGATGTCCGGCTGCCGCTGCAATATAGCTTTCATAATCTTCTTCCTTACAATAAATTGTCGTAGGATACATTTTCTTTTCCAGTTCCCCTGCAAGAAACAGTGGAAATAATCCAGAACCAAAGATTGCTGCCCTTTTCTTCTTTCTCATGCGAAATACACTGCTTCGTCTTCCCGGTTCTCCATACCGGACAATCGCACGTTCTACTTCTCGTATGGAGACACCATCACCAAGTTCACAAAGCTTGCAATTATCTTCGCAAGGTGCCGTACATCCATCACAGAGAATCATTGGAAATGGTGTAATTTTCTCATAAATTGCCAACGCTTTCTTAAAATTTCCTTTTGCAGCATAATACAGCATCTCTTTTGTATCCATTTTGAAAGGACAGGCTGCAACACAGTAGGCCGGCTGTTCATGGACGCAGAGACTGATCATATGATCCATCTCTTCTTTTGACATTCGATTTACATGATAAACGTGAGTAGAACCCCTCTCCTGTATGTATGTCATAACCTGATACTCCTTTCGTCTGTAAAGGGGAGGCAGTTTCCCGTCTCCCCTGATTATATCACAGTTGGCAGCTTTTACTCCAACCACATTATGAATTAAGCTTATTTCTCAAGTTCTTTTAATGCTGCAAGAACCCTTTCCGGACGGGCAGGGATACGTGTAATACGTGCACCTGTCGCATTAAAGATTGCATTCAGGATTGCAGGATGTGGAGCATCCAGTGGAGCCTCACCACAACCAGCCGCACCGTAAGGACCACTTGGACGATATGTTTCATTGAAGTGAAGTTCAATATCATCCGGAGCATCCTTTGGATATGGAATACCACAATTCTTCAAAGTGGTGTCATGGTTCAAATCTTCAAAATCTTCCGAAAGAGCAAGACCGATACCCTGTACAAGACCACCATAGAAATTACCTTCTACAAGAAGTCTGTTCATGATCGTACCTACGTCAGCTACGCAAGTAAATTTCTCAACGGTAACTTTACCTGTTTCTGTATTAACAGCAACTTCCGGCAGGAAGATAGTATACATATAAGTTGCAAATGGATCGCCCTGTGCGGTATCCTGATCGATCGGATGATCTGCACAGAATGTAGTTACCCAGTTACCTTCATATTTTGTTGCAAGCCCTTCTGCTACCATCTCATCATAAGTACGGAATGTTCCGTCTTCTTTCTTCATTGCTGCTACAAGATTTTCTGCAGCCAGACGACATGCATTACCTGACATAACCTGTGAGCGTGATCCTCCTGCAGGTCCTGCATTCGGACATGTCTTCGTATCATTCATAACCAGTTTAATCTGTTCCGGTCTGATTCCTGCCTGACGCAGTGTTTCATGAGATGATACAAGAACACCCATATCAGCCCCCTGTCCATGATCTTCCCATGCAGCATACATCGTAACGGTTCCATCCGGATTTAATTCTGCAAATGCATTTGATGTATCAACACCATCAAGACCACAACCGTATACTCCAAGAGATACACCGATACCATATTTCATCTTTCCGTCAGAAGCTGCATTCTTTTCGGCAACACGTTTTTTCGCCGCTTCATACAATGGACGTGCTTTCTTAAACAAATCTTCCTCACAATATACCTCCGGTGGATAACCTGTCGGGATGGTAGTGCCCTCTGATTCTTTATAGCAGTTCATTTCACGGATATCAAACGGATCGATTCCCATCTTAGCTGCCAGCACGTCAATTGCAATCTCAGATCCCATATAAGACTGTGGTGAACCATAAGCACGGAATGCGGAGCCCCATGCATGGTTTGTAAATACGGTTGTTGATTTATTACGAATAGAATTAATTCCATAACCTGCGCCTGTAAACTGAGAAAGTCTCATGGTAAGCAGATCGCCAAATTCTGAATATGGACCGTGATCTACATAGTTGTTACCCCAAAGTGCTAAGAGTTTACCATTTTCATCTGCTGCAAGCTTAATATTCATAAATGCAGGAGATCTCTTTCCTGTATAAGTAATGTTCTGGAACTGATTAAATACCAGCGATACCGGACGTTCCAGAATCTTAACAGCTGCACCAATCAGAGCCTCATTTGTCGGTGAGAACTTGTAACCAAATGTTCCGCCTGCATGGTTCTGAACAAGTCTTAAGTTTTCCATTGGTACACCGATACCATCTGCGATCATAGGCATATGAAGATGTATACCGATAGATTTGGAATGCACTGTTATCATACCGTCTTCATCAATATATCCATAACCACAGTCCGGCTCAAGGTGAAGATGAGGCTGGCGTGAACAGTAGGACTCGATCTCAACCTGCTGTGAATCCGGAATGCTGTCCCAGTCAAAGTCCGGTCCCTTGATACAGTTTGTCTCAAAAAATGCGTTTGGAGTACCAGGATGGATCTCTGCTGCATCCGGTGCGATTGCATCCATTGCGTTCATATATGCAGGAAGTTCTTCGATCTCCACCTTAACTGCATCTGCTGCTGCACGTGCATGCTCTTCTGTGTCGGCAGCTACGATCGCAATCGCATCACCAAACTGAAAGATCTTTTCGTCGCAGAGTACAGGACGCTCAAATCCGTCTGTCTTATTGTGTTTCGGAAGCATTACAAGACCATTGATCTTGTTGGTTCCGCCTGCTGCCTTAATGTCCTTCGCTGTAATAACACGAACAACTCCCGGCATACTCTCTGCTTCTGTTGTATCGATACTGAGAATATTTGCGTGAGAAACCTTGGCCTGTGTAAGTGCAAGACGAAGAGTTCCCTCCGGCATCTTTAATGCATCATCTGCACCGAAATCCCAGGTACCTGTTACCTTCTGTGCTGCTGATGGACGGATATAGTTTGTACCGACGATAGAATCACCTGTCTGCTTGAATACGAGGTCTTCTTTAGTCATCTCGCCACGCATAACTGCTGCTGCCGCCATGGTCGCATCGATAAGCGGCTTGTAACCTGTACAACGACAGAGATTACGCTGCTTGTTAAACCAGTCCCTCACTTCTTCACGGGTAGGGCTCGGATTATTATCGAGAAGAACCTTTGCTGAAATAATAAAACCTGGTGAACAGAAACCACACTGTGCACATCCATATGCCATCCATGCAACCTGTATCGGATGCATATCAGAAATTGTTCCCACACCCTCGATTGTTGTGATCTCTGCATTGTCCGGAACACGGCTCATCTTGTAAATACAGGATCTTGTAACTTTTCCGTTCATAATAACATTACATGCTCCGCAATGACCTTCTCCACAACCGATCTTACATCCTGTAAGAAGAAGATGCTCACGAAGTACCTGAGCCAGTGTCTCATCCTTATCAAGAATAAGGATTCGCTCCACACCATTGATCTTCAATGTCTTTTTAATCATGTTTCATTCCTCCTTTAAAAAATACACGTTCCGATGTTACAAATCTTCTGACTTATGTGTTCCGCATGGATCATGATCGACTCCCTTACCCGTCAGATCTTTAAGTCTTTCCATTCCTCTGACAGAATAGAAAACAATGGAAGAGCTGCTTCCGTCCAAATTCTCACCGCTGAGTTTTAAAACATTCGCATTCTCATAATAATCAATCGGAAGTGTCCGACTGTATTGCTCTCCTGTGCGCTCATCTTTTACCTGTATCGTAACTTCTTTTGCGGTAATTTCAAAAATCTTATCCATGGAAACGTTCTCCTGTTTACATTATTTTGTATAATTTCATGTTATCATAATTTTGTACAGTTTTACAAATTGTAAATAATTATTAGTTGGCTATTTTCGCCATTTTTTATATTGTTTTTATTACTTTATTTAAAAATTTTACTATTTATCCTCACTTTTCATGCTATAATAATATCAAATTTGTACAATGTTATTTTTAGGAGGTATCTATGATGCAGACAGGTGCTCTCATCGTAGCTGCAGGGAAATCGTCACGAATGGGAGACTTCAAGCCCATGCTTCAGCTTGGATCCATTTCCATCGCGCAGCGTGTGATTAATAACTTCCGGCAGGCCGGAATCTCTAAAATAGTGGTGGTAACCGGATACAATGCGGATGCTCTGGAACGCCACCTTGCTTCCAATCATGTTATTTTTCTTCGAAATGAGGACTATGAAACTACTCATATGTTTGATTCTGTCAGGATTGGACTGGAATATTTAAAAGACAAAGTGGATACGGTACTCTTTACACCTGTAGATGTTCCACTATTCACAGCACATACCGTTACACAAATGCTTTCTCTTGGACAGCCTCTTGTCACTCCGGTCTGTAACGGAACTCCAGGTCATCCGATCCTGATTCGTTCCTCATTAATTGAGTCCATTTTAAGCAATGATGGAAACACTGGTCTGAAGGGTGCTGTAGAACATTGTGGAACTCCCATGTATTGTTTAAATGTAGAAGATCCTGGAATCATTCATGATGCGGATACACCAGAGGATTATGTAGAACTTCTTCGTGCACACAATCAAAGTCTGATCCGTTCAGAGATTCAGATTCAGCTGGCACGGGAAAAGGTCTTCTTTGATGAACAGCTTTATTCGCTGCTTACACTGATTCATGAAACAGGATCTGTTCGTGATGCCTGCGAACGCATGCACATTTCCTACTCCACCAGCTGGAATCTGATCCATACATTAGAATCTCAGCTTCATGAACCGCTGATTATTCGAAGTCAGGGCGGTGTAAAGGGCAGTCACAGTGAGCTGACACCATACGGAGAAGAATTTTTGAAGCGATATGCCCGTTTTTCAGAGGAAACACGTACCTGTTCCGAAGCAATATTTGAAAAGTGTTTCAGAGGATTTTTCAATGCGTAATCTTTATCTTATTCGACACGGAAAACCACAATATCCAGATGAACATTCTTACTGTATCGGTCAGACTGATTTTTCTTTATCTATGCTTGGACATCTGCAGTCAGTCCTTCTTCACGGAGAACTGGATGATAAAATAACTGCTGTTTACTGCAGTCCTTTGTCAAGAGCTATGGAAACGGCTGCACATATCACACCTGATCTTCCACATATCACTATCTCAGATTTAACAGAACGAAATCTGGGAGAATGGGATGGTCTTTCATTTGATGAGATACGCAAAAGATGGCCGGACATATATGAAGCACGTGGAATGAATCCTGATTACCCGATTCCAGGAGCAGAAACTCCTTTCGCATCTGGCATGCGTTTTTCGCAGGCAATTTATGAGATTCTTCGTTCTTCTGAGGGTGATATTGCGATTGTTGCTCATACAGATGTAATTTCTTCTTATCTGTATTTGCTTGATTCAAAACAGCATGCCAGACAGTATTTTCGTCTTCCATGTGGTTCCTATTATCATCTGAACGCAGACGATAACGATCATGTTGCCTTATCTGATTCGACTTACCTGCTGCCTCATCCTGACTTGCATGACGAACTATGCCGGATGCTTCGCGATGCGGTGTCTCTTCCTCATCATGTACAGGCGCACAGTGATGCAGTGACTGAATTGGCTTGCCATTTCTGCGATCTGCTGGAATCTCATGGTTACTTTTTTAATAAAAAACTGATTCGCTCCGGAGCACTCCTTCACGATATTGCCAGACTTCAAAAACATCACACCAAAACAGGTGGTGATCTTTTCTTACAATTAGGCTATACTGAAATCAGTCAGATTATTTCACAACATCATGGTTTACAGAAGACAATTCTGAATGAAGCGGCTATCGTCTTTTTATCAGATAAACTGATTCAGGAAACCGAACGTGTAACCATCGAAAAACGATTTGCGGAAAGTCTGTGTAAATGTAACAGTCCCGAAGCTTTGAAATCTCATGAACGACAGCTTAAACAGGCTCTTGATCTGCAAAATATGATACAGACCATCTGTCACATGACGATATGACTTATAGAAAATTACAGGAGGTGTTTTATATATGAGAACTTTATTTCAGATCATACAACAAGAATTTCAAAAAGGAAACGACCTTGTGCTTGCATCCATCGTTGCTTCCTCAGGATCAACGCCAAGAGGTGCCGGTTCCCGTATGTTGGTTGGAAAAAAAGGCCGAATTGCCGGAACCATAGGCGGAGGTTCTGTCGAATATCGTGCAGAGCTTATGGCACTTGATATTCTTGAAAAGAAAGAATCCTGTGAACATGAATTCCGGTTGAATCGCAAAGATGTTGAAAATATCGGTATGATTTGTGGTGGTGATGTTACCGCATTTTTCCAGTATCTGGATCATAATGACCCTATTATTATGGAACTTGCCGTAACTGCTGAGACATTATATAAAGAACGAAAAGATTTCTGGCTGATCTGTGATCTTCATGCTACATCCGGTATGAGTCTTTACAGTGCATCCTATGGATTGACTGGAAATGCTGATGTTCCTTCTTCCATCTTATCTTCCTTATCTGCAAGACCATGCCGTCATCGCAATGAAACCTGTGACCTGTTTACAGAACAAATCGGTACATCCGGAACTGTCTATGTATTTGGAGGCGGGCATGTTTCACAAAAGCTGGTACCAATACTTGCAAGTGTTGACTTTCACTGCATCGTTCTGGATGACCGTCCGGAATTTACAGATCCTGCTCTTTTCCCGGATGCAGCAGAGACAATCCTTTGCGATTTTGATCATCTGGATCAGAGCATTTCTATCACAGATGCTGATTATTGCTGTGTCATGACACGAGGTCATGCCTATGATACGATTGTGCAGGCACAACTTCTTGCCACACCTGCATGCTATATCGGCGTCATTGGAAGTCTTGCCAAAAGAGCTGGTGTATTTCATCGTCTCGTAGAAGAGTATGGAATCGATGAGCGAGAATTAGACCGTATTATCACGCCTGTGGGACTTAATATTAAAGCAGAAACACCTGCTGAAATCGCAATATCTATCACAGGACAAATGATTCAGGTTCGAGCTGAAAGAAAGGCTGCTATGAAATGATGACAAAACATGTCTACAAAACTATTATATTCGGTGCCGGACAAATTGGGCAGATGACTGCCCGACTTCTTGGAAATTCCTATCAGATCATGTGCTTTGCCGATAATGATCCGCGCAAACATGGACAATTTATTGGTAATATCCCAATCTGTTCTCCATCAAAGGCCGCTGCTCTTCTTCCTGATCTGATTATTCTTGGTGTATTGGATGAAGAGCGGCGTGGTTCTATGATGCAGCAGATGGAGCACTTGGGCTATCACGGTTCATTTTGTGATCCTTCTGCACTTCGCATGTTCGATGCACGGGTTGCGGTTATGCGCCTTTTAGCCGAACAGATGCATCAACAAAATATCCCTGGAGATGTGGCAGAACTTGGTGTTTTCCAGGGTGATTTTTCTTGCCTGATCAGTACAGCCTTTCCAGATCGAAAAATACATCTTTTTGATACTTTTGAAGGCTTTTCAGAAAAAGATATTGCCGTAGAAACCTCCAGGCATCTGTCTCGCGCTAAAACAGGTGACTTTTCTTCTACAGATGTAGATTCTGTTCTTCGCATCATGCCTGATCCATCACATGTGATCATCCATAAAGGATGGTTTCCGGATACTTTTTCCGATATTACCGATGAAACTTTCTGTTTCGTATCATTAGATGCAGATCTCTATGCTCCAACTGCTGCTGCATTACCTCTATTTTATGAACGTCTGTCTATCGGCGGAGTTCTCCTGATCCATGACGTATACAGTACCCAGTTTTCCGGATGTAACAAAGCTGTAGACGAATTCTGCCTGAAACACCACCTGTTTGCAGATCCTGTATGCGATCTGCATGGAAGTGCTATTATCCGAAAAATCATTTAAAACCTAATCGGAAGCCTTTCATAATCCTATACGCCTTCTGTATTATGCTATTTTACGAGATACCCTCCATCCACCGGAATGATTGCTCCGTTGAGATAGTCGGATGCATCTGATGCCAGAAAATCTGTGATCTCTTTATAAAGTCTGGCATCATATACCGCTATCAGCGATTCTTCTTTTCCATTATGACACAGCATAGTCACCAGTTGGTCGGCTTTTTCCATTGCGAACTTCAACAGATTTTGAAGTTCTTCCACAGGTACCAGCGGCGTATCTACCCCAAGCACCAGGCATTTTTCTGTCTTTGCCCTTCGAAAACAGCTCTCCAGACCGCCAAGTGGACCCTGACCGGAAATTCGATCCGGCACAATCTCTTCCCCTCACTGTGTTCCACGATATCCAGAAATTAAGATCTGTTTTGCTCCCAACTGACATCCTTTTCCGATCTGTATCTCCAAAAATGTCTGTCCATCTAAAAGCAGATCTGACTTCTCCCTTCCCATATGGCTGCTGGCACCACCTGCCAGGACTACCAGCGTAAAATCTGATGGCAATTGCTGTTCTGCCAACTAACCGTTTTCTAATTCAGATATATCAGTCTGCATTTTCCGATTATTTTCTGGCACAGTTCGTTGCCTCCCCGGTCAGGATCTGTAATCCATGTTCCAGCGCTGGAATAATATATTCCAGACTTTCTCTGACTGCTTTCGGGCTTCCCGGCAGATTCACGATCAGTGTTCCTTTTCGAATACCTGCTGCTGCACGACTGAGCATAGCTCTTGGTGTAATCGTCATACTATATGCTCTCATTGCTTCCGGAATCCCCGGCACTTCACGTTCTATAATATCCTTTGTTGCCTCCGGCATACAGTCTCTCGGCGAAAATCCGGTTCCACCCGTAGTTACAATCAGCTCTGCTATTCCCTCATCTGCTATACGAGCCATCTCATCTGCCAGCATCTTTCTGTCATCCGGCAAAAGAATGGTATGCACCACTTCGTAATCGTTCGCTTCCAAAATTTCCTGGATTACCGAGCCACTTTTATCTTCTCTCTCTCCTGCATATCCAGAATCACTGGATGTGATAATCGCAGCTTTCATAATTCCTTATCCTCCTATCTGGGACATTAATTTACATTCATCTGTCTCAATCTCTTCCGATGTAAAATGATGACTGACCGGTTTTTCCCATATTACTTTCTGTATTGCCTCTGTCAGTTCATCATCTGTGCATCCTGAACGCATCAAATTCTTCAAATCCGTTCCAGTCTGATATTGCAGACAGGCTTTTAAAAATCCTTCTGCTGTCATACGCACACGATTACACTGGTCGCAAAACTTATGCGTCACCGCACTGATAAATCCTATTTTACCCTGAAATTCTTCTATTTTATAATAATGACACGGTCCATTCCCATATCGTTCTTTTATTGGAGTCATTCTTCCATATGCTTTCTCTAATATTTCGCATATTTCACTTTCTCCCCGAAACTGAAAATCCTTTCCATATCCAATCGGCATCATTTCAATGAAACGAACATGAATCGGATATTGCTTTGCAAGTCTCGCTATCGATACCAGATTTTCCTGCTCTTCCACTACCGGCACACAATTAATCTTCAATCCAATCTGCGGATACTGTAATGCCGCCTGGATTCCCTCCAGCACCCGATCCAGACTTTCTCTCCTGGTTACCTTTGCAAACTCTGCTGCATTTAAAGTATCCAGACTGATATTTATATCATCAAGCCCCGCTTCTGCCAGATCTGCTATCTGTTCTTCGAGCAATACACCATTGGTCGTTAATGTCACTTTTTCGATGCCAGGAAGTTCTTTTAACATTCGAACCAGTGTGGCACAATTCTTTCTAATTAACGGTTCTCCTCCGGTCAGTTTGATCTTACGTATACCTAAACCAGTCATACATCTGCTGATTCTGGTAATCTCATCATAAGTCAGAATTTCTTCATGCGAGATCTGCACAACTCCATTTTCCGGCATACAATAGACGCACCTGAGATTACATCGATCTGTAATGGATATCCGCAGATAGTCAATCTCTCTTCCAAATCTATCCTTCATACTATTCTTTCGGGTTTCGATATAACCCGCTTTTTCCTCCGCTTTTTTCTACCAGATGAATGTCCGTCAGCTCCATGGACTTGTCAATTGCCTTACACATGTCATAAATTGTCAAAAGTGCCACATTCACACCAGTAAGCGCCTCCATCTCCACACCGGTCTGACCTTCCGTTTTGGCTGTACAGATTGCCGTAATTTCAAGATTTTCTTCATCCAGTTCAAAATCTACCGAACACTTCTGAATCATCAGCGGATGACACATCGGAATCAGATGAGATGTCTGTTTTACCGCCATAATGCCAGCCACTCTTGCTACTCCAAGTACATCTCCTTTTTTCACAGTCCCCTGTTTCACTGCATCCATCACAGCCTGACAGACACAAATCTTGCCTTTTGCTACTGCTGTTCTGGATGTCGGTATCTTTCCGGACACATCCAACATAACAGCGTTACCCTTCTGATCAAAATGATTCAGCTTATTCTCCATCTGCCTCACCTGCTGCCTTCTCTATCACAATTTCATCGCCTTCTGTCAATACGCCACCATGAAGTACTCTGGTAAAGATACCTTCTCTTGGCATAATACAGTCACCCATAATTTTATAAATCTCACATCCACTATGACATTTTTTCCCGATCTGTGTCACTTCTAATAATACCTCTCCGCTGCGAAGTCTGGTGCCAACCGGCAATGCCTTCAGATCGTATCCACTTACAATCAGGTTTTCTCCAAATGCTCCGTCTTCGATCGGTGCTCCCTTTGCCTTGAATTCTTCTATTTTTTCATAAGAAAGAAGACTCACCTGGCGATGCCACTTGCCGGCATGGGCGTCCTTCTCGATTCCAAATTCTTCCATCAGTCTGGCACTATGTACATTCTTTTTCTGTGTACCTTTCTTCTCACTGATATTTACCGCCATAATCTTTCCCATTTTATTTCCTCCTTCATCCCTCAATTCACTCTTTCGAAATAAAGAGATGTCCATTATACTAGATCTAGTATAACACATAGTAAACATGATAAAAGAATTGTTTTTTCAATTGGAGAAATTATGTATATTAACGAACATATGATGGATGTCTATATAAATGATCATCTGACTATGAAACTTGTTTGCCTGCCCCAGCATCTGACTGAACTGGTTCTTGGAAGATTGCTGACAGAACAAATCATCACGTCTTCCGAAGATGTAGATCATATCTATATCTGTGAATATGGAAAACGTGCAAAAGTCTATTTAAAAAATTCGGCACGCAGCACACAATCCTCATCGGATGCCTTTGTAGAAGTAACTCCTACCTGCTGTACCGGCAATCATATTTTATACATCCAAAGAGCCGCAGTCACTTACACCGATTTTCTGGAAACCAGAATGGATCTTTCATATGGCGGATGCCTTTGCGGATGGTTCTCCTCTCCATGGCATTACCTTTGCCACACATAGCTGCATTCTCGCTCAAAAAGATCACATTCTGTTTTCCTGCGAAGATATCGGACGGCACAATGCTTTGGATAAAGTGATCGGCTACGCTCTGCGGCACAATATTGACCTGCATCAATGTATGGTATATTCCAGCGGCAGAATACCTACTGATATGACTTTAAAGGTCATCCATGCAGGGATTCCAATTCTCTCCAGCAAGGCTTCTCCTACTTCTGAAGCAATTGATCTTGCAAAAAAATATCACCTGACCCTGATCTGTGCAGCCAGAAGGGATCGAATGAAAGTATTTACGAAATAATGTTTCTTTCATACAGTGATTGATAACCGCATATTAAACCACCGGAACTGGATATTGAAAGCTTTTTCGCATTTTTCACGAAAGAATCACCGTATCATAGATTACCTCAACCTTGATACGGTGATTCTTTCATTTATTTTAATAACATCACATCTTTTTCATCTATCCCAATCCATATCTTATTTCCAGAAATATGCTTTTGGTACTGCTGCCATTGTTCTTTCGCCACATCTACGCGAATCCTGGCTTCTTCTTTCGTAGATACGATCAAGATATACGAAAACACGTCCTCAATCACTCTTTCCACTTTACATGGAAATACGTTTTTCGTTGTGCCATCTGCTTCCGGTAGTACCGGATGTATAAAGTGACTTCGCACTCCTACACTGCTGGCGTCTTCTTTTCCTGTGGTATCACACTGCAATGTAATTCCCCAGTCCAGAGCCATGACTTCGCCTGCTGCTGTCATAGCCTGCGGGCGATCCTCTATGGCTGCCACTTCCACCAGTTCTGCACCAAATTCTTTCATGCGAGCCGCCAGAAGTCCCTGATTACAATCATAAATCTTCCCCGGAATCAATCTTTTTCCGGGTGCCATTACTTCATCTCCGGTAGTCAGAACAGCTGCTCTTACCCGACGATAAACCTTCACTTTTATGACTCCCATACTGGCCAGTATACCTGCTTCAATAAATCCGATTTTGTCACCCTTTTTCAAAAGAACCGTTCCATTTTTAAAATTCTCTCCCTGATAACAGTAATTCTGCCACTGTCCGGTCGGACGGAAGATTCTGACAGTCTCTTCTCCATAATCTGTATCCTCCTGACGGACACAGCAGTCACAGCCTTTCGGAATAGCTGCGCCTGTCATAATCCGAACCGCCTGCCCCTTTTCCACTGTGACTCTGGAATACTGCCCCGCATCAATCTCTTCCAATACCGTCAACTGTACCGGATGACTTTCTGATGCATCCATTATATCCTCCGCTTTGCAGGCATAACCATCCACAGGTGATCTGTCAAACGGCGGGTTATCAAATCCTGCAATCATATCCTTTGCCAACACTCTTCCACATGCCTGCAAAAGTGGTACAGTTTCCGTTTCCTCTATTACTTTTGTATGTTCCAGCAGTGCTTCCAGTGCCTACTCTACCGTAAGCTTTTCCATGCTTATTCCTCCTGTCCTGCTCTTATACGCCCTTTCCAAAGCTGCAGTTCGGATAATGACATTCTTTGCAACCAAGACAGAATCCGCCATTTCCCATATGTGCCAGATCTTTTTTTGTCACTTCTATACCTGCGATAATACGTGGCAGAACAAGATCAAATACGGTGGCTTTTGCATACATCACACATCCCGGCAGTCCCATTACCGGTGTGCCATCTTCCAGATAGGATAACAGGAACATCGCTCCCGGAAGTACCGGAGCACCATAAGATACGATTCTCGCTCCTGTATTTTTGATCGCGCCCGGTGTCTTATCATCTGGATCCACGCTCATACCACCGGTACAGACAATCAGATCTGCCCCTTCTTCTTTTAATTTCATAATAGCGGCAGTGATTTTTTCCATATCATCATTGCACAGAATATGTCCGTGAATTTCAGCACCGTAAGATTTCATTTTTTCGATGATTACCGGTGTGAAAGTATCCTTAATTCTTCCATAAAATACTTCATTTCCGGTGGTTACAATTCCTACCTTCCGTTTCTTATAAGGTGCCAGCGATACCAGCGGTTTTTCTCCTGCTGTTTTCTTCACCAAATCCATTTTTTCTTTTGCAATCACCAGCGGAATCACACGGGTTCCTAAAAGACGGTCACCTTTTTTTACCGGGAAATTTGTATGACGGGTGGCAATCATAATCTCATCGATCTCATTAATAGCATCCAGCCTCGGCACATCCACCTGAAATACTCCGTCACAATCTGCAATCAACTCAATTTTTCCTTCTTTTACATCCGTTGGATGCATATTCTCATTGATGCACACATCACACAGAATCTGCGCTGCTTCATTTTCATGCAAAGTATTTTCATCCTTCTCCCACACATAAAGATGGTCTTTTCCCAGAGATAGCAAAACCGGAATATCTTCTTCCTGTACAATATGTCCTTTACGAAAGGCTGTATCTTTTACCACATCCTTCACAATTCTGGTAATATCATGGCACAGTACATGTCCTACCGCGTCCGTTGTTTTAATACACTTCATGACGTTCCCCTTTTACTTTCTGTCTAGAAAAGTTATAAATTTATATGGAGTAATTGTAACATATTGCCAAGAAAAACACAACTTTCATAAACACGGGAGTTTGACACATTGAAATCCAAAAAAATACCGCAAAGCCTTGAACACGGGATGTAATTATTCTTCTACAGCGAATAAATATGGTTGCTCCTACGGACAAGTTTATGCATGGGTTAGAAAATATAAAGATAAAGGAATCGAAGGATTATATGATCGACGAGGTAAGAACAAAGCGATTTCTCAATTATCAGATATTGAGAAGTTGAAAGCTGAAAACCGACTACTAAAAGCTCAAACACAGCAGCAACAAATGGAGATTGATTTCTTAAAAAACTCGACGAAATAGCCTGCAAATAAAAAGTCAAGGCTAAATTGAAAGAACATTGAAAATTTTATACAGGTTGAAAATTGGGTATCAAAATAAGACCACCACACCAGTGCTGGTCTGAAAATATTAGTGGATAATTAAGATTCTGGAAGAGATGCAAGATATTCTTTCACTCGACCATAGTAGATTCTTATAAACTTGTTGGCACCCGCAGTCATATAGACATAATAGGGTTTACCTTGAGAACGTTTCTTATCCAAGAACTGATATACCGGATCATCTTGTGGCATCATCTTGATAAGAACATCCATTACTTGAAATAGGGTCTTTCGTAGATCTGCAGAGCCACGTTTTGAGGTAGGAACACTTTTTTGTTCATAGGTTCCAGATTCATTAACACCAGGATCTACACCGGCAAATGCAGTAATAGCACCTTTGTGAGTGAAACGGGAAACATCTCCGATCTCAGCCATCAACTGAGGACCAAGTGAAGTTCCAACACCTTTCATAGCCATAACGACAGGATATTCCGGGAGTTTGGATGCAGTTTCATTCATGAGAGTGCGTAGTGACTCAACAGTTGTAGAGACACTAATAAGCTGGTCTATAGCTTGCTTGATAATAAGCTTTGTAATGGCATCCTTTGGAAGTACAGGAACAAGTTCCTTCGCTTTTCCATAGATTTCTTCAGCTTTTGACTGACTGAAGTTGTACTTCTTGCGTTTGCACCAGTTTTGATAATGGTCGATAAAGGCATTTAGGGATATTTTACGGACACAGTCCACATGCCAGTATGTAGATGCAAAATCAACCCATTTCTGGCTGCCATCACTGCGTGCAGGACTGTCAAAGTAAGTATTAACACCAGGATAGGTTTGGTCAA